>Ga0268299_1000427_pt1 | contig 135153 bp, 111 predicted proteins | sample NOBtaG_FD_193484 | JGI IMG/M metagenome (GOLD analysis project Ga0268299, IMG submission 193484) | Activated sludge microbial communities from bioreactor in Nijmegen, Gelderland, Netherland - NOB reactor | ecosystem: Engineered > Bioreactor > Aerobic > Activated sludge | place: Netherlands...
CGACGGCTGCGATGGGCAGGTTCGACCGACGCCGACGGCGACGGGAATGTGCGAAAAAGGCTTCCACGCAAATCCGGAACGTCCCACTTGACTCGCACCGCTTCATAGATGCTCCGCGCTCGCGCGGATGGGTGAGGCGGGGGGCTGGGGTGGGAATCGTGAATCCCGGGTTCGGGGGTTTCATGCTATGCGCCCTCGCTTGCGCTTCGGGCTGGTGGTGTAGGTGACGCGGTCGCGACGAGTGTTGGCGGGGATTGAGGATCGGTTGGTGATTTGCGTCCGGCAGGGGCTTCGGACGCTACGGGTCGGACTCAGTTGACGCTCTGGTCGCGTGGGCGCTGTTGGGTTGCATGTCACCGGCGGCGTGTTGACAATGTCTGCATGAATGCGACGAAACCTCCGACGACCTGCGATCTCAACGTGCGCGTGCGCTATGCGGAGAGCGACCCGATGGGGTATCTGCACCACTCCAAGTACTTCGAGTATTTCGAGATGGGGAGGACGGAGCTGCTCCGCCTCGCGGGGTTTCGATATCGCGATCTGGAGGCGGCGGGGGTGCTCTTTGCCGTGGCGAAGATCGAGGTGCAGTTTCGCGCGCCGGCTTATTACGACGATGAACTGACGCTGACCACGAGGATCGAGCGCATGACGCGGGCGCGCATCGATCACGTCTATACGCTGCGCCGCGGCGATCGATTGCTCTGCGAGGCGAAGAGCACGCTGGCCTGCATCGACCGCGCCGGCAAGCTCATTCCGATTCCGGATGAGATTTTTCACGCAGCGGAGCAGCACGGTTAGCGAGCGCTCAGGCGGTTGAATGCTCCCAGGAACCAGAGCCCTCCCACCCTAGCAAGGGGCCGCTGAAACGGCCGCGTAAAAAAGAAGTGGCCGTCCTGATTGTCGCGGTCAGGACGGCGTAGGGTGACTTGGGTGGAGCAGTAAAAGGTGCGATCTTTGTAGCCGGTCGCGGTTATGGTCGTGTGAGCCGGGGGTTAAGTTTCGGTGGTTTCTGTTCACGGATTTCGCAAGGCTCGGCCGTGCGGATGGTCGGCATTTGTTCGCGGGAATGGGGGCGATTAGAATCCGCTGCGGAGCAGACCTGAGATCTGACGGCGCCTCGCGATCGCCGCCGTCGTTGCGGCAGACTCGAACTCGCACGCCGTTAGAGGTCGCAAAACAACCATGACCCAGACGAGGCTATGGCGACAATTCCGAGTGGGGATGATAGCCGCGGACGGTGCGGCGATTCTCTTTGCCTACGTAATTGCCGACATCATCCGCTGTCGCGTCTATATGGGGGTGCCGTGGCCGGAGCTTCTGCCGGGGAAGATCAGCAGCGTCCGCGAGGTGCACCTCAAGATCATGGTATTCCTGCCGGTGGCCTGGCCCATCATCTTGGGGATCATGGGATCGTATCAGCAGCGATGGCGGTCCCTTGGTTGGCACGTGCGGACGGCAATTTTTGCCGATGTGATTCTCGCTCTGCTGATCGCTGGGCTCGCCCTTTTATTCGTCCGAATCGAGTATCCTCGGGCCCAGATCGGGCTGATGCTTTTGGTCGTGCCTGCGACCAGCCTGGTGGTGCGAGGTATAACAGGCATCGTCGGCCGTTGGATCAACTCCCGGCAGCAGCGGCACGTCCTGATCGTTGGGACGGGCCGCGATGCGATTCGGATACGCAGGCTCCTGCGAACGGCCGCGCTCGGACGCCCCATGGTTTTGGGTCATTTGCGGGGCTTTTGGGAGGAAGGCGGCTCAGAATTCGCCACTGGCGCGGTTCTTGGTGGCATTGACGAACTGGGGCGATTCCTGGACGGAAACGTCGTCGACGAGGTCGTTTTTTGCGCCCCGATCGAGGCGCTGCCGAGGCTTCTGCCGTATGTGCAGTTGTGTGAAGAGATCGGGGTCACGGCCCAGATTCAGGTGGAATCACTGGCATGCCATTCGACACCGGAATTGGTGAATTTCCATGGGATTCCGCTCCTGGCGTACTCGCCGGTGCGGCACTCGCCGGAGCTGTTGTGGGTCAAGCGGGCGGCGGATGTGGTGCTTACGGTTATCGGGATCATTCTGGTAGCGCCGATAATGTTCATATGCGCGCTGGCGATAAAGGCGACATCTCCGGGTCCGGTTCTGTTTCGGCAACGAAGAAGCGGCCTGAGCGGTCGGGAATTCGCCATGCTGAAGTTCCGGACAATGGATCTGGGAGCGGAGCTGAGGCAGACCGAGCTGGCCACGATGAACGAGGTCGAGGGGCCGGTCTTCAAGATGGAGAACGATCCGCGCGTGACGCCGGTCGGTCGATTCCTGAGGCGATGGAGCCTCGACGAGTTGCCGCAGCTTTTCAACGTGCTCAAGGGAGATATGTCGATCGTGGGCCCGAGGCCGCCGCTGCCGTCGGAGGTCGTCCGGTACGACCGCTGGCAGCGCCGGCGATTGAGCATGAGGCCGGGGCTGACCTGCATCTGGCAGGTGAAGGGTCGGCATCGGATCGGTTTCGAGGAATGGATGAAGCTGGACCTGTTTTATATAGACCATTGGTCATTGAAGCTCGATTTCTTTATTCTTTGTCGCACGATCAGCGCGGTGCTCAGCGGATCGGGTGCGTGAGTTCGGACGCAGCGCCGCGCCTGGCGATGTCATGCCCGCCGGGTGGGGGGCGCATCATCGACTCATTGTTGCGTGAGAGGCTTTCATGATGGGATTGCTCCCGACATTAGCCGCCTTGTCGGCATGTATCGTCGGTCAGCCGACGGTCGGGGACGCGCTCGCGCCTCTCTCGCCCGACAAGCCGCTGTCGAATATGGTCCGGGCGGAGTTGCGGCTCGAGAAAACGGTGGTGCCGGTCGGCGGCAAAGTGATCATCGAGTTCGCGGTTTACAATCTGACGGATGAGAAGGTCACGCTCTCGGTCCCCGGGGCGCTGGTTGGCAAGGAGCGGCCGGACATCGGGGTCGGGCTTCCTCTCGAACATGTCTTTTCGGGTCCGCAGTTTCGAGCATTGGAAGTCGCCTCGGAAGAGGTGCCGAACATGGGGGATCGGGTCACACGCAAGCCGGAGTATCCCATTCCGGCCATCACGCTGGCGCCGTTCGGGGTTGCGGGCCTGCGATTTGACGCCACGCGCTTTTATCCCGGTCTGCATCAGGCGGGGGTTTACGAGCTCAAATGGAAGCCTTACGGCGGCGCGCTGGAGGCGCCTCCGGTTGTCGTCACGGTCGTGCCATACAAACAGGTATTGATGGAGACGGAGTACGGCACGCTGACGCTTCAACTGCTTTATGAGAAAGCGCCGCGGCACGTCGCGAACTTTCTGGAATTGATCGACCGCCGATTCTACAACGGCAAGGTGTTTCATCTGGTGATGCCGAATCAGTTCATTCTCGGCGGCTCTCCGGACGGCAATGGTGAGGGCAAGCGGCCCGACGGCCTGACGCTGGAGCCCGAGTTCAACGATACGGCGTTTGAGATCGGCACGGTCGGGATGGCCCTGCTCCCGGGCGATCCGCATTCGGGAAGCTGCCAGTTTTTCATCTGCCTTTCGCGTCAGCCGGGCTGGGACGGGCGATACACCGCCTTTGCACAGATAGCAGGTCCGCAGTCGCTCGCCACGCTTCGGCGCATCGGCGAGACGGCGACCGATGCGAACCGGCGTCCCGAATCCCCCCTCATTATCAAGAGCATGTCGGCCGTGGATGCGCCGTTGATTGAATCCCGATAGGCCCATTGTGCGGCTTCACGCCCTATTGCGCCGTCGGACGGGCTGAGCTGCGGGCGATTCCCAAATTGTTGCGGCGTTGCATCACCGATATATTCCGGCCGCGATGTCGCATGACTCCAAGTACCTGAATTCCGCCAAGCTCATTGCCGCCTGCACGCTTCTGTCGCGCGTCACGGGCCTGGCCCGGGACATCATTCTCAATCACGTCTACGGCCAGAAGGGGGTTCAGGACGCCTTCAACTACGGCTTTCTCGTACCCAATCTGTTTCGTCGCCTGTTCGGCGAAGGGGCCCTGTCGGCGATCTTCATTCCCATCTTCACCGAGACCCTTGACCAGCGCGGGCGCAGCGCCGCATGGACGCTGCTCGGGCGGGTGACGGGTCTGATGACGGTTGTTCTGGTCGCCATTACGGTGCTTCTGGAAGTGGGAGTGCTGGTGGTATGGCACTTTCAGCCGGGGGGGATGATGCGCGAGCTTCAGCTCGGCCTGACCGCAGTGATGCTGCCGTTCATGATCGGCATCTGCCTATTGGCGCTGTTTTCCGCCATTCTCAATTGCCTCGATCACTTTGCCGTGCCCGCGCTGATGCCGATCGTGCTGAACATCATGAACATGCTCGGCGTTCTGGTTGTCGGGCCGATGCTGGGTGAGTTGCTGGAGGAGCAGATCTTCGGCGTTGCGTACTCTGTGCTTGCCGCAGCCGTCATTCAGCTGCTCATCATTCTGCCGGTGCTTCGCAGGCAGGGCGTTGAGTTTCGATTGTCGCTGGGGCTGAATGATCCCGACGTGCGCCGGATCGGGCGCATGTTTCTTCCGGTCGTGCTGGGGCAGGGCGTGCTGCTCTTCTCGGTATTCTTTGACGCCTACATCTGCACATATCTGACGCGCGGTCCCGCGGCTCCGCCGTCGTTTACGCTGATGGGGCACGAGTTTGACTATCCGCTCGTCGAAGGCGCTCTGTCCGCCGTCAACAATGCGCAGCGCCTCTATCAGTTTCCGCTCGGGGTGCTGGCGATCAGTCTGGCGACTGCCGTGTTTCCGCTGTTTTCGCTCTATGCGAGCAGGCAGGACTTCGGCGGCCTGAGGTCGACGCTTGGTCAGTCGATGCGTGTGGCGATCTTTGAGGGCGTTCCGGCGGCGGTCGTTCTCGTCGTTCTTGCCGAGCCGATCGTCTCGCTGCTCTTTGAGCATGGGCGGTTCGGGCCTGATGCGACTCAGCGGGCGGCATGGGTGCTCAAATGGTACGCCGTGGGCATTCCCGCGTTTTGCTGTCAGCACATCCTGCTCCGCGGGTTTTACAGCCTGAAGGATACGCTGACGCCGATGTGGATTGGTGTTTCGCTGGTGGCACTGAATATCGTCATGAGCGCGTCGCTGGTCTGGCACCCGGCGATCCGCGAGGCGGCCTTTGGAATCAGCACGTCGACGACCGCGACCATCCACGTCGGCGTTTCGCTGTGGCTGCTGCGACGGAGATTGCGCGGGCTGATCGGCGGGAGGCTGATTGCGAAATCGGCCGTCCGCACGCTTCTGGGAGGCGTGTTGGTCTGGGTGGTTTCCGCGTTCGTCTTCTCATGGATGCAGGATTGGCCCATCTCCTATCTCGGCCGTACGGGAGCACGGTGCGTGCATGTGTTCGTGCCGCTTGTCTCCGCGGCCGTGGCTTATCTCCTGCTGGCCCGCATTCTTCGGAGCGAGGAGATCGACTGGCTGCTTCGCCGCAGGCCCGTTGTGGACAGCACGCCGAACTCCCTCCCGTAGTCGCCGGCAGCGGCTCCCCGTTATAATTACCGAATGCTGACCATGGACGACATTGCCGTTGCGCCGGAGTCGTTGGGCGACGTCGCCGACTTGCGCGCGATGTTCGGCAATGATCATCCCGTCGAGTTGGAGATCGGCTGCGGCAAGGGCGCGTTTCTGCTGCGCCAGGCCAAGGCGCACCCGGAGCGCAACTATTTCGGCCTTGAGTGGGCCAACCAGTATTATCGCTTCGCCGCCGATCGGATGGCGCGCTGGGGCCTGACGAATGTGCGGGTCATGCGGTGCGACGCGAAGGAGTTTGTCCTGGGCCGGCTGTCGGCTGGGTCGCTCTTTGCCCTGCATGTTTATCATCCCGATCCGTGGCCCAAGAGGCGGCATCGCAAGCGGCGGATGTTCACGCCGGACTTTGTCGAGGCGGCGGCGCGTGCGCTTCAGGCGAATGGCCGGCTCGCGGCGCAGTCCGATCATGCGGAATATTTCTGCCGGATTCAGTCGGTGATTCTTTCGAGCCCCGCGTTCACGGTGATGCCCTTCGATGATGCTGAGTTCGGGACGGTCGACGAACAGGTGCAGACGAATTTCGAAATCAAGTATCTGCGCGAAGGCCGGCCGATCTATCGGCTTGCGGTGAGGAAGGTGACATGATCCGCCGCATCATGACAACGCCGCTGATCCTTCTGGTGCGGGCCTATCAATTGGTGCTGCGGCCGCTGATGCCCGGCAACGCGTGTCGGTTTCATCCGACGTGCAGTGAGTACGCGATTGAGGCGCTGCAGCGGCACGGCCCGTGGCGCGGCGGCTTGTATTCGATTCGCAGGATACTGCGCTGCCACCCATTCGCCCGGGGCGGGATTGATCTGGTTCCCTAGAGATCGGAATTCCACGGACCATCTACAGCGGGCCGACGCCGCGTTTGATGGACGGCTTGCCGTAGCGCGTGCCTTCGCCGGTGATGCGCTGCTCGTGCGGCATCTTCGCCTCTTCTTCGTCCGTTGGGTGCCGCAGCGCCTCCAGCGATTTGTCCACGGTTGTGCGCAGATAGTTCGCCGCCTCCTCCACGTCGTCAGTGACGATGAAAAGGTCGAGGTCTTCCGGCGAAATCGTTCGGTACTCCTGCAAGAGCGTCTCGCGGAAGAACCCAACGAGCGGCTCCCAGAACTTGGAATCAAAGAGCACCACTGGATACCTGGGGCTCTTGCCGGTCTGGATAAGCGTCATGGCCTCGAAAAACTCATCGAGGGTGCCGAAGCCTCCGGGAAAGCAGACCATGCCGAGGCAATATTTCACGAACATGACCTTGCGCACGAAGAAATAGTGGAACTCCAGGCTGACGTTTTGATAGGGGTTGGCATCCTGCTCGTGCGGGAGCGTGATGTTGAGGCCGATCGACGTGCCTTTCGCGTTGTAGGCGCCGCGGTTGGCCGCCTCCATGATTCCCGGTCCGCCGCCGGTGATAATCGCGAAGCCGTGATCGACCAGTCGCGCTGCGAGGCGGTCGGCGTTCTTGTAGTGCAGCTCATTGGGTTGTGTTCGGGCCGATCCGAAGATGCTCACGGCTTGGCCGATGCGCCCCATGGCCTCAAAGCCGTCGACGAATTCCGCCATGATGCGAAACATCCGCCACGTCTCCTGGCTGGGGTCACGATAAAGCGATAGTTCGGAAGCCATGCTCGTCTCCTGATTGAATGATGGAGATATATTCTCGCCGACGGTCGCGCATCAGCCAACGGGGCGAATATTTTTCCTTGACTTGTGTAGAAAGCGCCGCCATAATTGGGCTGTTCTTTGACAATGGAGCTGCCTTTATCCAGAGTAGCCGAGGGAACAGGCCCTGCGAAGCTACAGCAACCTGGCCGTGTGGCCAAGGTGCTAACTCCTGCCCGATCACGGGATAGATAACGGTGATCTCCGAGAATCCGTTTCTTCTAAGCCTCATCCCGTGCTGGTTGAGGCTTTTTCTTTTGGGTCTCGCGTCAGAGGCCCGCATCACCTGCCTGGAACGGTAGCCCTCTTGTCAATCGGTTGAGTCGTCTTCGGCCATTCGCGCAAACGGAGCGCGGTTGGCTTGCGGAGAATCCGCGCGCCGTGGTCAGGCGGAATTCGATGACAACCAGCTGACACAGGAGTGACACATGATCCAGGAAGTCATCGGAGATGCATGCGAAGAAGAATACAGAGAAAGGGCATCGGGGGCCGGTCCGTCGCCTCGCGAGAGGCACGATACCGTGTGGTCCGGAACCCGCCCGCCTCGGACGATTCGCGTCGGCCTTTTGGGCCTTGGGAACATCGGAAGCGCCGTTGTTCGGGCCATCGGCCGCGGGCTTCCCGAACTCGACCGATGCGACCTGAATCTCGTGCCTGTGGCCGCATTGATTCGCGACGAGCGCAAGTCCCGCAGTCTGTCGGCCCGGGCGATTCCGGCGACCGTCAATCCCGACGAATTCTTCCGCTCGCGACCGGATGTTGTCGTCGAGGCGCTGGGCGGCATTGAGCCGGCGAGAACCCTGATCGAAAGGGCCCTTCGAAGCGGCATTCCCGTTGTCACGGCCAACAAGTCGGTCCTGGCCGTTCACGGTCCGGCGCTGGCGAAAATCGCCCGCGAAAGCGGAACCGATCTACTCTGCGAGGCCGCCGTCGTGGCGGGCGTTCCGTTTCTGACGCTCCTCCGCAATCGGCCGCTTTGCCGACGGGCAACCCGCGTCGTCGGAATCTTCAACGGAACGAGCAACTTCATCTTGTCGCGGCTCGCGAAGGGTCACGAGAATCTCACCGAAGCGCTGGCAGAGGCACAGCGGCTGGGATTCGCCGAACCGGACGCGACTTCGGATCTTTCCGGTCGTGACGCTGCGGAAAAGCTCGTCGTCACGCTCCAGTTGCTCGGATTCCCTCCCATTACGGTTGAACAACTGGAAGTGCATGGCATTGAGTCGCTGGAGCCCGCCGACCTCGCCCGCGCCAGGACATTCGGGGGAACGATTCGGCCGATCGCTTTCGCGCAATATTGCAAAGGCCGCATCGAGGCGTTCGTGGGGCCGGCATTCGTTCGAAACAACTCGCCGCTGGCAGGCGTCTGCGGCGAACAAAACGTCGTATCGCTTTCTCGCGAGAGCGCTGCGGCGCTGACGCTGGCGGGGCCGGGGGCGGGACCTGATGTCACCGCCGCGACACTGATCGACGACATCGCCGAGTGTTTCGACGGTCGATGCGCAAGTCAGCCCGCCACACCTAAGGCCGATGCGGGTCTCGCCGTTCAATCGCCTCGCACCGCGTGGTTCCTGCGATGTCCGATCGCGGAAGCATCAACGCCATTTGTCCGCGTCGAAGAATGCCTGGCACGAAGCGGCATCGGCGTATGCGATCTGGCCGGCGCACCCGGTGGAGCCGGCCGCCGCGAGGTCTACATCCTGACGGGCCCGGCAACGCGAAACGAAATCGAGGGTGCAATTCGAAACCTCGAGTGGACGATCACGGGCCGGGTCATCGCCATCCGAGCGATCGAGAATGAGTAAGCCAGACAAAACAACCAACAAGAAATAACGAACATCACGAAAGGATTTGATATGAGATTCGCTACCCTGACCATTCACGCCGCCCAACCGAGTGAGCCCGAGACCGGTGCGCTTGTCGCTCCGATCTTTCAGACATCCACCTTCGAGCAGGAAGCGCCGGCCGTACATCGCGGGTTTGATTACTCGCGCACCAACAATCCCACGCGGGCCCGACTGGAAGCCGTGCTCGCCGAAATCGAGGGTGTGGACCACGCCGCCGTCTTCGCGTCCGGTCTCGCGGCGGAGAACGCCATTCTTCAGGCGACGCTCGGGTCGGGGGATGAGATCATTATTCCCCCGGACGTTTACGGTGGCACGTATCGACTGCTCAACCGCGTCTTCGCGCCAAAGGGAAGCATTATTAAGTCAGTCGATTTGTCCCAGCTCGACGACCTCGAACAGGCAATTTCCCCGCGAACCAAACTGATCTGGCTGGAATCACCAACCAATCCCCGACTGCTCATCTACGACATCGCCGCGATCAGCCGAATCGCCGCGCGGCACGGCGTCCTCGTGGTCGTCGACAACACGTTTGCCACGCCGGTCTTTCAGCGGCCGTTTGACCTCGGGGCGGACATTGTCGTTCACAGCGTCACGAAGTACCTGGCGGGCCACTCAGACGTCATTCAGGGCGCGGTGCTGGCGAAGGATCGCGCGGTCTTCGAGCCTATCAAGTTCCTTCAGAATGCCACCGGCGCTGTTCCGGGGCCGTTTGATTGCTGGCTGACGCTGCGCGGCCTGAAGACGCTCGAGCTACGCGTGCTGCGCCACGCCGAGAACGCGGCTGCGATCTCCGCCGCACTGATCAACCATCCTGCCGTTAGCGCCGTCCATTACCCCGGTCTGGCCACCCACCCGGGCCACGACATCGCCTTACGGCAAATGACGGGGTTCGGCGGCATCGTGTCGATTGAATTGAACGCGGACGAACAATCCGTGCGGGAGTTCGTTTCAAACCGCCGCTACTTTGCACTCGGCGAGAGCCTCGGCGGCGTGAAGTCGCTCATCTGCCATCCCGCCGCGATGACGCACGCATCCATTCCCGCGGACCAGCGGGCGCAGCTCGGACTCTCCGATTCGCTCGTACGACTTTCTCCCGGGATCGAACACTCGGCCGATCTCATCGAAGATCTTTTAAGTGGGCTCGATGACCTGGCGGTCAGACGAACCGGGCGTGGTCGCTTCGCTAGCGCGGCTCTGGCGGCAGGATGATCGTAAAGACCGCTCCGCCATCGGGTGGCGATTCCACGCCGATCGTTCCTTTGTGTTCGCGGATGATCTGTCTCGCGGTGGCAAGCCCCAGGCCTGTTCCGCCTTTCTTGGTGGAATAGTACGCCTCGAAAATGCGCTGCCGCTGTTCGGCGGGAATGCCCGGTCCGCTGTCGGCAACCTCGATTCTGCCGGCGCCGGATTCATCGGCGCCAACGCTCATTCGGATCGCTCCGCCGTGCGTTATCGCCTGCTGCGCGTTGATGAGCAGGTTCAGGAGGGCTTGCTTGATGTGATCCGCGTCTACGCGACAAACAACCGGCGACCCGGCCGGCACCAGGTTTAACTCGATGCCGGCGGCCTGTGCCTGGGGCCGATAGAACTCCGCGAGCTCAGAGGCAATCTGGTTGAGATCGTGGTCGGCGAGGCGCAGGTCCCGCTTGCCAATGTAGCGCAGGAAATCATGGAGGATTTGCTCCAGGCGATTGGCTTCCTTCAGCAATGTGGCGATCCGCGTGCGGCTTCTGCGCGCGACATCCTGCGGGTCGCACGGCCGATCGGCGGTCGGCGTCTCCACCTTTCGCCAGTCCTCGTCGAGAAGTTGCAGGTTGACCTTCAGGGTGGAGAGCGGATTGCGAATCTCGTGGGCGAGGCCGCCGGTCAGCGCAGAGAGTTCGACGATCTGCTCGGCCAAGTGGGGCGATGCGGCCTGTTGAGGAAGCGTGTTTTTGTCGGGCCTCTCTTCAGACATTCATTCGGCTCCGTTGGAGGCACATTGTATCCGCGTTTTGCTGACGGGGTGTAGGGCGCGACGTGGTTTGGAATGTGAGGCGCATCAGGGAGTTTCTGATGGCTCGGGGGCCTCGGTTGCCCGATCGGTGCGCTCGGCCGCGGAGATGTGCTCGTCAAAGTAGGCGAGATCGATCAGCTTGACGATGCCTGCCTCTCCGCAGACGGCGATGGTGCGACCGTCGGGGCTGAATCTTGCACAAAACATCTGCGACGCGACTTTATCCACGACTGCGAGGGCGGCTTGTCTCTCCAGCGACCACAACTGCACGACTCCTCCGCGCGTGGCGGATGCGGCGAATCGTCCATCGGGGCTCACGGTCAGGCCGAAAATGTCCTGATCGCTGCCGGTCATGGCGCCGACGCATTCTTTCTTCGCCACGTCCCAGATTCGGATGGTCGCATCGTCGCCGCCGGAGAGGACGAGACGCCCATCCGCGGAGTAGCATACTGCTCGCACGGGAACACGGTGGCCCTTCAGCACTGCGATCTGAGCGCCGTCGACCGCGGACCACAATCGCACCGTGCCGTCAATGCCGCAGGATGCGATCGTCCGGCCGTCAGGCGAAATCGACAACATGGGGCATCGGCCGGTGTGTCCTCGCAGAATCGCAATGCACGTCTGCGACGCGACATCCCAGATGCGAAGTTCGGCGTCGTCAGCGGCTGAGACGACACGGCTCCCGTCCAAACAAAAGGCCACACTCTCCACGAAATTGTCGTGCCCCTTGAGCACGGCTCGACACGTCCCGTCAGCGATGCTCCACAATCGCACGTCATGGTCGTACCCACTGGTTGCCAACAGTTCGCCGTCGGGACTGAACGCCGCCGAGGTCACAACACCGCGATGGCCGGCGAACGCCTGTATGCGCTCCCAAGTACGTGTATCGAAGACTCGGATCGGATCGGGTCCGCCTGCTGCAGTGACGGCCAGTCTGTTGCCGTCTGCGCTGTATCCCACGCTGAAGAGCGTGCGACCGTTCACTTGCAGCACGCGCGTGCCCGGATGGTCGGCCGCATCCCAGATTTTCAGAAGGCCGTCGAAACCCGCGCTGATCAACTTTCCCCCGTCTTTCGCGAAGTAGAGAAATGACGGCGCGTTTGTGTGTCCGCCGAGTGTTCGACTCGCGCCTCCCGTTTCAGCGTTTGTCAGTTGAATGAGTCGATCGTTGGCGCCGCTTGCCAGGGTCGCCCCGTCGGCGGAGAAGGCCAGCGAGACGATCGGGGCGTGATGGAGTCGCTCGCTCCAGAGCAGGTGGCGGTCACGCCAACTCCACACCTCGGCGGACCCCTCCTCACGACCCAGCGCCAGGCGTTTGCCATCGGGATGAAATCGCACGGCAGTGACGTCTTTCCGGGGGCCCGTTGGAGCGGGTAGCGCGAGGCTGTTTTGGCGGTTGTTCAGTTCAACGATGATGACCGTGTCATTGGAGCCTCCCAGGGCGATGTGCCGCGCCGATGAATCCATATCCATGGCTCTGACTCCGTCAGAATCAAGACAGGGAGGCGCAACTCGTCGGCCCTCCGGATCGAAAGCGCAGACGACCTTGTCCATGGTATTGATCAGGAAGAGTTCTCCGTCGGGCGTGGGGCAAATGGTCCTGATCTCCCGATCCCCGTGCTGGAAACTGTTCGTCATTTCTCCCGTCGAAAAGTCCCAGGTTTCGACGCGGCCACTTACGGAGCCGACGACGAGTTGATTCGTCAAACCCACGAATGAAACGGCGAGGATGTTGTCGCTCGTGGGGCCGAGCACCTTCAGCGTCTTCATTCCCGGCCATTGATACAGATGGATGTTCCGTCCGGCTGCGACGGCGGCGACCTCGCCGGTATTGTTGAATGCGAGTCGCGGGTTGCCGCCCTTGCCGAAGGAGATCGTTTCTCGACAGGGCGAGGCGGCATACAACTCCCAAAGCGCCCAGTAGGCGGCATCATCAGGCGGCCACACAGTGCGCGCCTGTTGCCGTAGCGGCGAGGCGAGCCACTCTCGAAGCAACATCGACTCCGCGAGGGGGACGTTGCCGGACTGAGCGAGAAGTCGTCCGCGCTCGATGTTGCTTTCGCGCAGGGCGGCGGCGAGCGATTCCGCTGATCGGGATATCGCATGTTCGGCGCTGACCGCACGGTCTCGCTCAATGCCGATCAGCCGCGTTTGTCGGGCACTGACTATGGCGAAGCCGAGGACCAGAATGGCGAAGGCAGACATGATGACGGCCGCGAAGCGATGTCGATGGACGGTCTTGCGAAGCAGGTACCATCGGCTGTCTCGACGCGCTTCGACCGGCTCACCCGTGAGGCAGCGCGTGATGTCGTCGCCCAGCGCGCCGGCTGACTGATATCGACGGTCGGGCTCCGTGGCCAGGGCCCGAAGGATGACGGCTTCCAATTCGGAACTGACGTCTGGTGAGATGAGCGAGGGGCGCTTGGGTTCTCGCTGCTCCACCGACTTGATGAATTCGGGAAGCGAACTTGATGCGGGAAACGGATGCTGTCGGGTCGTCGCCTCGTAGAGGAGGATGCCCAGGGCGTAGACGTCCGTGCGGGTGTCGATATCGGCCTTGGTGCCGCGAAACTGTTCCGGCGCAGCGTAGGCGAAAGTCCCCATGAACTCGCCGGCCTGCGTCGTCGCGGTATCCATGGCCTGTGGGTGGCTGCCGAAGACTTTCGCGAGCCCGAAATCGAGAATATGAGGGCGTCCCTCGGCATCTACCAGGATATTCGCCGGCTTCAAATCGCGGTGAATGATCCCGCGCTGGTGCGCGAAATTCACGGCATCGCAGACATCTGCCATCAGCCGCAGCACGCCGTCTTGCTCCGGACGGCGCTGGCTCAGGTAGACGTTGAGCGGAACGCCCTCGACATGCTCCATGGCGAACCAGTGCCAGCCGTCCGGCGTCATGCCGCTTTCGAACACGGTCACGATAAGCGGATGACGAAGGCCCGCGACGATTTCGACTTCTCTTTCAAAGCGCCGCCGTTGCCGCGAGGTCGCCAGCGCTGCGGAGAGCATCATCTTGATCGCCACGAGGCGCTTGGCGCCGGACTGTCGGGCGAGATAAACAACGCCCTGTCCTCCGCGATGAAGCTCTCGGATGATTTCGAATCCCTCGACCTGCGGGAGCGATCCGGTGTCCGGGCGGGATGCGGCGGCGAGTCCGGCGGGGCCGGCGGTTTTGATCGCTTTGAGAAAGCCGTTGTTCTCCTCAATGTCTCGAAATCGGGCGCGGCACTTAGCGCAGGCCAGTAGATGCGCCTGTAGCGATGCGTGCAGCCGGTCGTCGGTCAGCGCACGTTCCAGCTCTTCGATCGAACAACAACGCGTCATGAATGATTGACCGGACTCCCTTTGACCGCCCCACTCAAGGGAGGTTCGTAGATGAGAGAGAAGCGACCGATAGTCCTAGACGAGCCCGAATCGCTCGTTCATGACATCGACAACCGATCGTAGCCGACGAAGACAGCGGTGCTTTGCCATGTATACAGCTCTAGGGGTGGTGCCCAGCCGATTCGCCACATCCTGGGCGCTAAGCTCGTCCACGACGTGGAGACGAAATGCCTCCAGGGTCAGCTTGCTGACACGGGACGTCTCGCCCATTTCCCGCATGGCGCTCTCGAGAACCGTCTGACGACATTCTGACTCCCAGATCGCGCTGAGTTCCGACTCATCCGGCAGAGAGACGATCGCGGATTCGCCTCGCGTCTCCCGACGGGTGGCCTTCTTTCTGAAGGCATCCCCAAGCCGGTGGCGGGCGATTCCCATGAGCCATGCCCCCAGTCGGCCTCTTGAGCGGTCATATTTTCCGGCGCGATAGTCGCGGACGAAATGAAGCAATGTCTCCTGCGCGAGATCGGCGGCATCCTCGGCTTCCAGACCCAGTCTTCGCCCGAAACTGACAAGAAGCGGGCGAAATCGTCCGTCAAACTCGCGCCAGATCGCCTGATTCTTCGCGTCATGAAGATTCTCAAGCAAGGCGGTTGATGTCAGTTCGGCGGAAGTCAACGCCATCGGCTTCACCCCGGTTCAATTATACCGTCCCGGAGCATCAGCCTGCTCGGGCGATCCCTAATCCTAAGGCCTGATAATAAAGACACTTACGCAGCAAGTGAAACAATTCGATCCCTGCCGACGCATGACTTGCAGGGGCGTGTGCGCCCCTGGCCATAGTGTCGGTACATCAACTCATCCGGAGAGGCAAGCGGTTTCCGGAGTTCAATCGGGCAGGAGAACCTCATGCAACTGAGAATGAATCGTTTTCTATTCGTCGCATCCATCACATTGAGCCTGCTCGCGGGGCGCTCCGTGGCGGCCGATGGCACGCCGAAAGGAAGCGTGCAGGAATCGGCGGCAGCAGTCGGCGGCACAGAACTGGGCGGCGGTGGTCTCTGCCCGATTGCGGACCCCCCGTGCCAAAACCAACCGCCGAGCGACTGTATTAGTGGAAGCCCGTCCGGCTTGTGCCGTGTCCGATCTGTCAGCTACAACCCGGCCCTCCCCAACCTCATCCAGATTGACGCCTGTGGTTGTGTCGATCAGGGAGCGTGCGGCAACATCCAGGTGCAGGGGGATTTCGTTCGCTGTATCGGCACTTGCCCTGTTCCGCCGCCCGGCAACGAGTGCCAGGTGCTTGTCAACGGCGTGCCCAGCGGCAGTGCATCCGTCATTTTCACCTCGTATCCTCCAGGAACACATTTTGAGTGCGGCTGTAACGCAACATCAACCGTCTGTGAGCCTCTGTCGGACGGCTCCGCCTGCGCGCCGGTCGTTTGCCCGATTGCGGGGCAGGAGTGTCAGCCGAAGTGCATTCTCATCGGCTTCGACGGCGTGCCGCGCGTGACGGATTGTGAGTGCGGCAGCCCCAATGAGTGCCACGCGGAGTTGCTTGCGGGCGCCATGGTGCCCGAGTGCGTCGGCGGCTGCCCGCCGGGCCAGGTTTGCATTCAGCGGATCTTTGCCACGCCCGATGGTACGCAATATTGCTGTGAATGCGTCGATGATCCGCCGTTCTGCGAGCCCACGACGGACGGCCAAGCCTGCAAGCCGTTTGCGTGCCCCGTCGCGGGAGAAAACTGCAAACCGCGCTGCGTTCGCATGGAGGCCAATGGCGGCTTCACCGTCAGGGAGTGTGATTGCCGCGGCGCCGAGGAATGCCATGTCGAGTTCTTCCCGGGTGTGACGCCTTTCTGTGAAGGCACCTGCCCGCCGGGATTCACCTGCGTTCGAAACGTCATCCAGAATGCGGACGGCTCGTTCGACGTATGCTGCGACTGCATTCAGCAATCCTGCGAGTGTCCGGGCGACGTCAACGGCGACGGCATTCTGAACGGTCTTGATATTGCCGGATTCGTAAGATGCTTCCTCGGTATCCCGATTCCTGCGGACAATTGCGCATGCGTCGATGTGGATGAAAACGGGTTCTACGATGCCAACGACATTTCAATGTTCGTCGATCTAGTCCTCAGCAAGGCGATCTGCAACGAGACCCCGTGTTGTCCGGCCGAGGACGCGATGATCAATCTTGCCACGGGCGTTGCGGCGGATGGGTCGCTGATCCCCGTCGGCAATGATGATGACGAGTGGATCGTCACGCAGGACGCGAGCGGCGGCAGTACGCCACGCCCGGCGACGGTCGTGACGCCTCATCCATCGTGGGTCACGATTCCGGGCACGCAGTGGATTTCGGCGAACTACTTCGGTCCGAACGGAACTTACGGCTACCGGTTCTGCTTCTGCCTCGATGACCGTTTCAGCAATCCGCTGCTCTCACTTCAGTGCCGAGGGGACGACAGCGGTCAGGTATTCCTCAACGGCAATTACATCGGCGATACCGGGGCATTCAGCTCGGCGACACCGGCGACTCTCAGTACCAATAACCCCGCCTTCTTCCGGCCGGGAGAAAACTGCGTCACCGTCATCATCGAGAACATCGGCGGCGCGCCGACCGGTTTCAACATGGCCGGGACCGTCACGGCCGACGATGGACAGTGCTGCTGCGAACCGCTCGATTTGAACAAGAGCGTGGCCTCCGGCGTGTACGACAATGGTAGTGGATTGATTCCCTTCGGGCTCGATGACGACACGTGGCGAGTCACGGTCGATCCCAGCGGTGGAATCACGCCACGACCGGCCACCGTCATTACGCCCCATCCGGCGTGGCTGACCATTCCCGGCACACGATGGATCAGTGCCGCGCAGTACGGCCCCAACGGCGTTTACCACTACGACTACTGCTTCTGTCTCGATCCGCGATTCAAGAACGCTGCCATGGTGCTCGACCTGAGGGCCGATGACTACGCTGAGGTGTGGCTTAACGGTGTGATGGTCGGTGCAACTCCGAACGGCTGGGCCTTCAACACGCCACAGCCGACGCATGTCATCGTCACGAATCAGTCGCTCTTCAGGGCATGCGAGAACTGTCTTGAGATTCGCGTGACCAACGGCGGCGGCGTTGTGACGGGCTTTAACATCGCCGGGAGCATCACCGCGGAAGATGGCCTGTGCTGCGATGATCGCCGTTACTCGTGCTGCGACGGACCCAACGGCTGCATCAATCTCCCGGCGGGTGTCTCGACGTGTCCCGATGGCACGCCCGGTCAGTTGGGGCCCTGTCAGGCTGAATTGCCTTGTTGTCTGCCCGATGGATCGTGCCAACAGCTTGATCCTCGCTGCTGCGAGGCCGAGGGCGGCTCGGTACTGACCGGCGGAACGCTCTGCGAGGGTTCGATCCAGGCGTGTTGTGTGCAGGACCCTGTGCTGGGTCCGTACTGTCAGGATGCCGACCCCGTCTGCTGCACAAGTCTTCTCGGTGGAATGCCGCAGGGGCCGGGCACATTCTGCATGGGCGACCTCGATGGCAACGGCATCGACGACGCCTGTCAGCCGCCGGCGCCCTGCGAGGTGAACCCGGCGACGGGTCAATGCCGCCAGACTCAGTGCCCAATATCGGGAGATCAGTGCATGCCGAAGTGCGTCCTCGTTGAGTCGGCGACGCAGCAGGTGATTCAGATCGTTTCGTGCGACTGTAAGAGTCCGAATCAGTGCCATCTTGAACTAAGCCCGGCGCCGTCGGTGCCGATTTGCGTGGGTGGATGCGGTATCTCCCTGAACTGCACGCGAACCGTCATCGATCACGGCAACGGCACGCAGACGATTTGTTGTCAGTGCATCGCACCGTAGGGCGGAAGTCGCCAAAGGTGCGGTCGATTTGAAATAGGCGAGCCGCGACAACGTGTAACCTAAAGAGGCGCGTCGTCGATCAGTGATGCTGCACGGATCCGCTAAAGCTCAGATGGCGGAGTTCGGGCAGCCATGAGAAAAGCCCGAACGGGTGTACCGTTCGGGCTTTTTCGTTGGTTCGGTTTACTGCGACAAACTGGTGCGTCTCAATCCTTCGCCTGTTGAATCGTCGATCAGTTCGCCGGGGCGACTTCTTTTCCGGCGCCTTGGCGCTCTTCGATCATCGCCTGCTTTCGTGACAGCTTGATGCGGCCGGTGTCGTCAACGAGGATGACCTTGACCTTCACGATGTCACCGACATTGCACACATCGGTGACGCGCTGCACATAGTCGTCGGACAGCTCGCTGATGTGGCAGAGGCCGTCCTGGCCCGGGGTGACCTCGACGAAGGCGCCAAAGTCCTTGATGGACGTGACGCGGCCAGTGTAGATTTTGCCGACGCGGACGCCTTCGGCGATCTGCTCGACGATCTCGTAGGCACTCTGGGCTCCGGCGGCGTTGACGCTGGAGATATACACGGTGCCGTCGTCCTGAATGTCGAGCTTGGCGCCGGTGTTGGCCTCGATCGCCTTGATGCCCTTGCCGCCGGGGCCGATGATCTTGCCGATCTTGTCCTGGGCGACCTTGATGGTCAGCAGGCGCGGGGCGTAGTTGCTGATCTCGGCGCGAGGCTGGCGAATGGCCGAGAGCATTTCCTTGAGAATCTTCATTCGGGCCGAGCGGGCCAGTTCGAGCGTCTCGACGATCTGCTTCTGGCTGATGCTGCGGGCCTTCAGGTCGAGCTGGACGGCGGTGATGCCGACCTGGGTGCCGGAGACCTTGAAGTCCATATCGCCGAAGTGGTCTTCCTCACCGAGGATGTCGACCAAGAGCTTGTAACGATCGCCGTCATGAACCATTCCGACGCTGATTCCGGCGACGGGATGCTTGATAGGGACACCGGCGTCCATCAACGCGAGGGTGCCGCCACAAACCGAGGCCATCGACGAGGAGCCATTGGACTCCATGATGTCGCTGACCAGGCGAATGGTGTATGGGAACTTTTCCGGGCCGGGCAGCACGGCCTGGAGCGACCGCTCGGCGAGATTGCCGTGGCCGATTTCGCGGCGACTGACGGCGCCGAGGCGCTTCACTTCGCCGGTGCAGAACGGGGGGAAGTTGTAGTGCAGCATGAACTTTTTGCTGTACTCTTCGAGTAGATCGTCAACGGTCTGCTCGTCGCGTGAGGTGCCGAGCGTGGTGACGACGAGCGCCTGCGTCTCGCCGCGCGTGAACAGGGCCGAGCCGTGGGTGCGCGGGAGGATGCCGACCTCGCTGATAATCTGCCGGATATCTTCCGGACCGCGGCCGTCGGGGCGGATGCCGTCGTCGAGAACCATCTTGTGATAGAGGCGCTCTTCGACTTTCTGGATTTCCGCCTTCACGTCATTCTTGGTGTACTTGAGGTCGGTCGCGTCCGGCGGGCAAAGCTCGGTGATGATTTTTTCATACACGGCATCGACGGCGGCGTAGCGTTCCTGCTTGCCGCTGGTCTTCTTGGCGCCCTTGAGGTCGAGCTTGGTGCAAAGCTCTTCAACCCGGCGGGGCATGTTCTGGTCGCGCTGCGGCGGTGTCCACGTCTTCTTGACGTTGACCTGCTCGCCGAGGCTCTTGATCATTCCGCAGATCTTCTTGACCGCGTCGAAGCCGAAGGCGATCGCGTCGGCGATCACCGCCTCGGGCAGCTCGAAGGCCGCGACTTCGATCATGTTCACGGCATCAACGTGGCCGGCCAGGATCACTTCGAGATCGCTGTTGGCCCGCTGCTCGACGGTCGGATTCAGGACGAACTGGCCGTTGACGCGGCCGACGCGAACGCCGGCGGTGGGGCCTTCAAAGGGCAGGGGGCTGACGACGACCGCGGCCGCCGCTCCGCACATGGCCAGGACGTCGGCGTCGTTCTCCTGATCGGACGAGAGCACCATGCACTGGATCTGGACTTCGTCGATGAAACCATCGGGAAACAGCGGCCGCATCGGTCGATCGGTAAGCCGCATGGTGAGGATTTCCTTCTGGGTCGGCCTCGCCTCGCGCTTGAAAAAGCCGCCGGGAAACTTGCCGGCGGCGTACATCTTCTCGCGATAGTCCACGGTGAGCGGGAAGAAATCGACGCCCTCCCGCGGTGGGCCGGAGACAACGGTGCAAAGCACGATCGTCTCTCCGTAGGTGACCAGGACGGAGCCTGCTGCCTGCTTGGCCAGCTTGCCCGTTTCGAATTTCAGATTACGTCCGCCGATTTCCGCTTCAACACTGTACGTCTTCATCATCCAACCTACTTTTCCTGCACGACATTAATTCCAACACACGACTTTTCGTCACAACGATTATTGAACGTCTGCCTGCTCGCGGGCCGTTTGGGGCCGGCGGGCCATTTATTCGCTTTTTTCTCCGCTATCCGGAGAGCCAGAAGTCGGATCGGCGAATTGCCTTCAATTCGAGGCGCACACTCTGCGCAACGGCCCATTCATGCACGGTTGCCATTGAGCGGGAATGGCGGAGGTGCTGATTGCCGGCCCCAACGGCCGGCGCCGACTACTTTCGCAGACCGAGGCTGTCAATGGTTTTCTGGTACTTCTCGCGGTCCGTGTTCGTCAAAAACTTCAGAAGGCTTGAGCGAGCGCCGACCATCTTGAGCAGGCCGCGGCGCGACGAGTGGTCCTTCTTGTGGGTCTTGAGGTGTTCCGACAACTGGCCGATGCGCTCCGTCAGAAGGGCGATCTGGACTTCGGGCGAGCCCGTGTCCTTGTCGTGACGCCGATACTTTCCAACCAGTTCCGTCTTGCTCTCAGCCGTAAGCGCCATGTGGGTTTCCTGCCGGTGTCGGTCTCGCTTCTGTATCTCGTAGAAGCCGCGGGGCCTTGGCGGCTGCCGCGAGGTTCTTGGGTCACCTTAATCCTACTAGCCTAAGCCAACTTTTCCCATCCTGCAAGTGGCACTTAACCCATTAGGCAACATTAAGTTAATGGGCGCGGCCGAGCCGGCATCTGGACGACGGCCGGGCCCTGTGGTGCGGCCCAGGTGACCCGAGCGGTTCGGGCGGCCTCGATCATGGCCTTTCGAAAGCGAATGACCAGTATGACGGCCCAGATGCCGAATACCAGGGACCCGAGACCGACAAAGCAACCTGTAAACATGATTAAGCCCGTTGGCGCCGGGCCACCCGGTGAAATAGACGTGAGCACCACCGTCACGATGCCGCCGACCATGACGGCCGCGATCCCCCACATGACCGTGCGGCAAGTTCGGGCCAGCAGGACATCCGGGATACGGTCCGCCAGGGCAATGGCGTACATGAAGATTGCGAAGATTCCCACGATTCCCACCAGCGCGCAGAAGACACTGATTCCGGCGGCGAAAAGCGGCGCCGTGACGACAAGCGCCTGAGCGATGGGCGAGGCCAGGTAACCGAATACCGTAGTGCCGCGAACGACCCTTCGCACCGAGGTCGGCTTTTCAGGTTCCACGTTCCCCGGGTCAGGTGTCGTGAACATCCAATAGCCGACGAGGCCGACGGCACCGAGGCTTAGCTGCATCAGGGGTACGGCAATCGTGCTGAACTTCGCGCCTCCGGTCCCGCCGACCATCATTGAGACCGCCTCGATGAGCATGCCTGTGAAGATTCCGATGGCGACGGACGCGATGATCCAGTTCATCCCGCTCGCAAGCTTTTCGACCCATTCGGGATCGCTGTATTGAAGCAGATCGCCGTGCAGCGACCGGCCGACGGCGGTGCCACACTCCGGGCACTTGCCTACCGAGGGCAAGGTGCGCAGGTTGTAGCCGCAGCGCCGGCAGGCGACGTCAGCGGCTACGTTGCCGGCGGCGTCGAGCTTGGCGGATGCGCTTGTGGATAAGGGCCTTAGAGTAGGAACAACAGGCGGCGGATTCATGGAATTCCTTCTTGGGTGGGTGACGACCGCTGCTGATACGCGAGGCACGTGTCCCGGGCAAGTTGAGCAGCTCCTAAGAATGCCGAATGCAGCCTGATCGTCAGTCGCATTGCCCAAACCGTTTTGAAGATAGATAGGAGCATGCCTAAGTAGAACATGGTCATGCGACTCCCAATCACAAATGAGCTTCCAGCTCCGAAAATCCAGATGGAATTCGCAATTTCGTGATACGTCATTGCCACTATCAGAAACACAGTGAATCGGCGGCAGGATGTTGCCAACGATTTGTCTGGAATCCGCCGCATCAGGACTTTGAGACAGGACAGCATTGCCACAGCAAAGCCGATGGAGATGGCGAGATTGAGGATGTCAACCGAATAATGCACTACGGCGATAGAGCCGCGCCGTAACGGGCCCGACATTGCCAGGCAAAACCAAATGATGAGAAGAATCCTTGCTGACTTCCTGAGGCTTTGACGGCCCAATATCTCAGTTGAGCCCGGATCAGCGCTGGTCATCAACCAGAATCCAATGCCTCCCATGAAGTTAATGCCGATGTTGATTACGTTAGTCCATTTTGGATAGTAATCCTGGATGATAATGACGCCGGTTATTACGCCTGCTAGTAGTACTTGAAGAACGATGGCGACCAATAGCAGCATCGCGCCGGTTGCGAGTTTCCGCACCCATGCCGGATCGGCGTAGCGAAGGTAATCACCATGAACCGAACGCCCGACCGCGGTGCCGCACTCGGGGCACTGGACTTTCGTCGAGAGGGTTCGCAGGTTGTAGCCGCAGTGTCGGCAAGAGAGGTCCTCGGCGATGAGGCCGGCCTCGTCGAGCTTGACCGATGGGGCGGCCGAGCCTTTCGCGACTTTGGGTGGATTTGCGGATTCCAAGACACCCCTCCAATGGTGGCTTGCTTAAGCGGCGCGGCCCAGCGTTACCTCGGCACCCAGCTCCAGGTGACGTGCATGATCGTCCAGTAGTAGAAGGCTTCCTTGCCGACGATGACGTCGAGGGCGCTGGCCTTCTGGCCGAAGACGTAGACCGACACGGTGAGGATGAGGGCCGTGAGGATTACGAGGCCGGTGTGCAGCGTGACGAAGCCGGGTCGCGTCGTGCGCATCCAGGCCCAGGTGCTCTTGGGCGGCTCCTTCGGCGGATGACGATCGAGCATGTAAAGGGCGAAGAAATACCACGCCACGAAGTGCATCAGCACCCAGATATCGAACGCGCCGGGCCCTCCGAACATGGCCAGGCCGAGGACGCCCAGTGACAGGACAAAGACCATGAAGAGCGGTCGATGAAGCCGCCAGAGGCCCGCGAGGCCGCCGTCGACGTTACGGGCGATGCGGTGGAGTGCGAAGAGGGTGACGATGACCATCGGGATGAACATCGAGCCGAGCTTGAGGATGAAGGGCCAACTGGCGGGGAAGAAGTTCGACAGGATCGGGTCTGCCCGGCGGATGTCGGTCGAGGCGACGTGGGCGTAGGTCGGCCAGAAGAGCGAGAAGAGCAGGCCGATCTGCAGGGCCTGAAGGATGATCAGGATGCGATCGTGTGTGGCGGCGGCCTCGCGGGGCATGTCGCCGAAGGTCTTGTAGAAGTGGGCGTCGTCGCGGAAGCCGTGAATGAGAAAGTAAAAGTAGAAGATGAAGACGGCGAAGATGTTGAGGTTCGCCCCCACCCGGCGAAAGAGCAGGCAGAAGCCGATGCCGACGACGGTGAGGACGGCGAGCTGCACCTTGTTCTTGGGTTCGCGCATGCGCCGGCTGGAGAGCAGGAAGGCGAACCCGATGAAGAAGTGGGGGATGCCGAAGATGCGCATCGGCGTGGTGGTGGGGTTCTTGAACATGCGGTAGTCGCTGGGGCGAATGCTGGAGAAGTCGAGGGCGAAGACGCGCAGCCCGTACTTGTCGACGCCCCAGAAGAGGGCGGCCAGGCCGATGAGGCCGAGAGTGCAGGCCATGGCGCGAAGCCAACTGCGGACGGTGGGGCTCTGGAAAGCGCCGATGGATGCCAAGGCCGGCGGGGCGGTGAGACTCAGGCCGGCGGATTGAAAACCGGATGCGGACAAAAAGGGTTCTCCCGATCTGTGGGCGATCGTTTGGATCGCCTGCGAGAATATACGGTAGTGATCCTATCGGCGTGCTTGGGCGGGTCAAGAAAACGGGCGAATTGACCGGCTCACGCTGTTAGTCCTGCTCCTGCTCCTAATCTCTCCTCCTCGCGCCGGCCCGCGCAGCTCGTGCGTGAATCCGTTCTCACATGCACCGCGATGGGAAACCGTTTCCATTTCATCTTTATCCGCCGCCGTTTTGCCTGCCCGACAGCGTAGAACCCAAGGTGACAATAGGCGAAAAAAGTTTGGGCGGACGCTTGCAACTTGCGTGGCGGGCATGTGTTGGGGCGCTTCGCGATTTGGGCGGTTTTGCGAGAAAACGCGCAAGGTGAAACACGACCGGTATATGCCCGAATGGGTACGGAAAATCTCGGGGGATTTCGTTTGTAAGTCTTTGAAAAACGAGCGTGGAAAGTGACAAGGGTGAAACGGGAGGCGCGGCGGGGGTCACGCGGGCGCGGGATGGGTTTAGTGGATGACATCGCATAGTAGACTTTTGCTCCACGTTCGCGCGTTGGTAGGTGTGGGGGATGCCGATGTGCCGGGCTGGGTGAATCACGAGGGGATGCGGTTTCGACGAACTCGACCCTTTGGGGAATACGCCGATTTACCGCTTCGTGAACGGCCGTTCGTCATGGCGGGGCGAGCAGGGCGTCGACGAAGCCCTGAATATCCAGGCCGTTGATTGCACGGTCGCAGTTCATGTCGGCCCGGCGAATATCGCAGTTTGGGTTGGCCGATGTGTATGCTGAAGGGTCGATGAGCGCCAGGACGAACGGATCCACGTCCAGGAGGTCGACCTCGGCGTCGCAGATCATGTCGCCCTTGAGCACTGGGACCGGCGCATTGAAAGTGAAATCGTCAATCCCCTGGAGAATGCAGGTCATCTCCAGGCGCGCGATGATGGGCTGCGCGAAGCTGAAGGCGAGAAAGTTTCCTCCGCCGGCGTTGAACTGGTTGTCCAGCAGGTTGCCATCGGCGTCGTAGGCGTACATGTCGATCCCCTCGCCCGAGACCCAGCAAAAGTCCTGTCGCGTTCCGGCGTAGTCCGTGATGGATGGAATGCCTGTACACGGATCGACGAAATAGGCAACGATCACATTTGCGTATGCGTGATTGGGAGGGGAGTACGAACAAGCGTTTCCCGACGGGGCGGGGCCAGTTGCGCCGCCATCGGTGAACTCGACGCCGACGGTGGAATATTGCGTTGTGAAGCGGTCGGAAGGCTGGACCGTCGAGCCGTCGGGATAAGTGTCGAAGTTCACCACGACGGGAGTGGGGATGCCCGCCAGCGCGGTCGCGGCCAGAGAGTTCAGCAGGGTGATCGTGACCAGTTGAACTTCGCTCACGATAGTCCTCGACATTCCTCCGGAGATGCAGATGACAGTATACCACGGGCGACAATCCCGATTCAAGTGAGACATGTGTGATTAACACGCATCATCGCGCCCCGCCCGTGTTCGCGCCTTTTACGCCCGGCCATCGTCCTTACAATCGTCGGCATGTTTGAATTTGTTGATCTGCCGGACCGGGTTGTGCTTGGGAAAGAGGTCTATATCGCGCCGACGGCCTATGTCGGCGGGGATGTGACGCTGGGCGATCAGTGCACGGTCATGCACCATGTCACCATTCGGGGGGATGTCTCGGCGATTCGCATCGGGCGGCGCGTGAACGTGCAGGACGGCACGGTCATTCACACCAATCGCGGGGTGCAGCTCGACATCGAGGACGACGTCTCCATCGGGCACCACGCGGTGGTGCATTGCCGGCGCGTCGGGTCGGGCACGCTCATCGGCATCGGGGCGATCGTGCTGGACGACTGCGAGATCGGTCGAGGGTGCCTCATCGCGGCCGGGGCGCTGGTGCCGCCGAACACGAAGGTGCCGGACGGGAAGGTGGTGATGGGGGTGCCGGGGAAGATCGTGCGCGAGACGACGGAGACTGAGCGGCTCTATTTTGAGGAAGTCCGAGAGAGCTACATCCACCTGGGGCGGCTGCACGCGAAGGGGGTTTATCCGAACCATGCGGGGCGGTCGGGGTAGGACGTCGGAACGCAAATGCCGCAACCTGGACACCTGTACGCGGCGTATACAAGGGTAGCATGACCACGGGCCACGAAGTCGATTCGGATGGGATTGTTACATTGCCGTATGCGTCGGCGCCGCTATCATCCACGGGTTGCCTCTCAATACCGCTGCAGTTCATCACATTCCTGTTGACGTGCGGCTCGCTACTGCTTGCTTGGCAGTACATTGACACTTACGTCCGAAATATCGGCAATTGGTGCGGCACTCCGATCGCAGGTGCCGAGGGACTCTTGATTCTCGGCGCAGCATTCGCGACGTTCGAATCTGTAGTTGCATTCATAATGGCAAAAACAAGGCAATTGTTGGCTGAGGCGTCCCGCCCGGTGTTGCTGTGAGCAGTCGCCAACGTGCTTTGCCTTGCGACGCCATGGCTTTGGGAGCTTCGCGTCGAATATTGGCCGCATTAGGAGAATTTCGTCGGGCGTGAGGTGCCGGTTCCTATTGCGTTCACCTAATCATCGGACACGCGGCAAGACTGTAGCATCGACACTCATTAGAAGGGCCGTTCCATGCCGCGCCGAGCGTCACTCACCCATCGTCTGTCATTAGTCTTCTTCGCATTTGCGATCATTCTGGCCGCTGCGTCACCAGCGTTTGCCAACGCCGGCACGCCGCTGATGTGGGCGTCGGCCATGTACCTGATGTTTGGCAACGCCATTATCGGAATCGTCGAGGGGCTGCTGATCGGCAAGTTGTTCAAGGTGCGGTTTCGCCGTGCGGTCCTGATCATGATTCTGGCCAACTACGTCTCCATGTTTTCAGGTGTGGCGGGCGTTGAATACCTTTCGCGATGGTTTCAGGATGTCCGCATGCGGCAGGACCCGCTGCAAGCGGGGTGGCAGGCGACGGTGCTGGCCGCGATTGCGTCTTATTTGTGCAGCGTGATATTGGAATGGCCATTTTGCATCTGGGCGATGCGAAAGACTGGCGCGAGGGCGGCGAAGTCGCTTAGGGCTTCACTTGTCGCCCAGACGGCTTCGTACTGCCTGCTTGTCCCCTATTTTTCATCATGCAGCCACATGACGCTGTACACGGAGGCATCGCTCGAATCCGACCTGAGCTTCGTCAAGCCGCCGATTGCGACGGTTTATTACATCAACCCTGATGATGGTGATGTCTGGCGTATCCGGACCGATGGAACGGGCAAGCAGCGCGTGTTGAGCAAGGATCTGTCGCACCGCCAGGCGCGGCTGTTCGTGGACAAGGACGAGAAAAGCGAGCGATACGACCTGTGGTGCGTTGCGGGAGAGTGGGGCGATGTCCGAGTGCTCTCAAGGGGAATCGGAAAGTTCGCCGCTCCCCGTAGGTTTATCGAAATGTCGGATGAACCGGGCACATTTGGAAACCACGGTCTATGGGGAAGGGCAACCGACCACACGGTGATTGATTCCACCGCCCCCTCGCAATGGAGAGCGTTCCCCGGATTCTGGGCGGCGCAGGGTCTCGCAGTAAAAAGGGGGGATGAAAGAGACTACACGATAGCGATGGACGCTCCATTGGTTTCGTGGTTCTGTCGAAACGCCGTCAATCTCTCAAACGATCAGGCCATCTTCCAAATGGACGACATGATCGTGATCCTCGACATGCCGTCGAAGAAGCTGGCGTTTCTGACCATTGGCCGTGGGCCGGTGGTCGCGATAGAAGATCCACCGACGACGCAGCCCGATGCGATCTTGTTGGACTCATCGTCTAAGCACTGACTCCACCGCCGCGACGACGCGCTCTACGTCTTCGCTCGTCGTGCGCCAGTTGACGACGCTGATGCGCATGGCTCGTTTGCCGCGCCAGGTGGTGCCGCTGAAGAATGCTTCGCCGGTGTCGTTGATGGCGGCGATGACGGCGTCGGTTCGGGCGTCGTGGTCGGCGTCGGCCGCGCCGGGGCGCGGGTCGAGGAATCGCACGAGGCCCTGATTAAGCGTGGGCTTCCAGAGCACTTCGACGCCGGGCAGGGCACCGAGGCCTTCGACGATGGCCGATGCGTGGGCGCAGCAGGTGTCGATAATGCGCTCGAAGCCTTCGCGGCCGAGTTCGCGGAGCGCGGCGTAGACGGTGAAGCCGCGGGCCCTTCGGGACCATTCGAGGTTCCAGTCGATCTCGTCGCGGGCCCTGCCCTCGGCGGCGATGTAGCTGGCGGCGATGGTGAGGCTGTCACGGTGAGCGGCGCGGTCGCGGACGACGGCGAAGCCGCAGTCGTAGGGGACGTTGAGCCACTTGTGACAGTCGGTGGCCCAACTGTCGGCCAGCTCGATGCCGGGCATGAGCGGGCGCTTGGCGCGACTGGCGCGGGCCATGAGGCCGAAGGCGCCGTCGATGTGAACCCAGGCGTCGGCGGCGTGGGCGATGGGGATGAGTTTGTCGAACGGGTCGAAGGCGGCGATGTTCAGGTCGGCGGCGTCGAGGACGACGATCGTCGGGCCGGACTCGGCGTGAAGAGTCTTCTCGAACTTTGCGACGTCCATGCGGCCGAGGTCGTCGGCGGGGACGGTGATGAGATTGCGATTGCCGAGTCCGAGTAGGCGGACGGCGCGATCGACGGAGTGATGACGCTCGGCGGTGGTGATGACGCGGATGCGCGGCGCGCCGGCGAGGCCTGAATCGTTGACATCCCAACCGGCGCGCTGGAGGACGGCATGTCGCGCGGCGATGAGGCAGGTGATGTGAGCGAGTTGGCAGCCGGTGGTGAAGGCGAAGGATGCTTCGGTGGGGAGGCCGAGCATTTCTTTGAGCCACTGGCCGGCGATTTCCTCGGCGACGGCGGCGGAGGGGCTGCACGCGTAAAGGGCGGCGTTTTGATCCCAGGTCGATGTGAGCCAGTCGGCGGCGAGTGCGGACTCCAGCGCGCCGCCGATGACCCATGCGAAGAAGCGACCTCCCGCGCAGCCGTTGTGGCCGCCGTCGGTGGCGGCGACGAGGTCGTCGATGACCTGCGCGGGCGGTGTGCCGCGCTCGGGGACAGCACCGCCGAGTCGGGCGCGAAGCTGCTCCAGTGACAGCCGTGCGCCGACGGGGGCGCGGTCGAGGCCGTCGAGGTAACTGGTCGCGTGGCTAAATGCCCGGGCGAGGGCTGGGTGTGGGCATGGGGACTGGGTTTGCGGGGGATTGCGTTGGTCGACGGTGGTCATGCGATTTCCATAAGTCCTTAGCGGGTTGATGATGGGCGCGGCGGATGAGGCTGTGCCCGATGGCATCTTAGTGCGCGGGTGGAAAGTTGTGCTACCGAAATTGGGGCGCGGAATTCGATTGGCAACTTTGTAGGCCCTGACAGGGCAATGCTACTCTTCTTCCTGCGTCGAGTCGTCTTCTGAGTCTGAATCGTTGTTTCGACCCTTGCGTTTGGCGAGGCGGGCTTTCGTCTCCTTAACCAATTCTTCCACGCGTGAATAAGGTGTGACGAATTCCACGTGGCTGTCCTGGAACATGACGTTGCATCCCTCACCGAGGTGAGCATCTGTTTTCTCGTAGAGGACGACGTTTCGCGGATGATCAACCGTCCCCTGGCCCGGGATGTAGATGTAGCAACATTCGAGGTCGCCTTCCTCGCAAGTGGAACTGGGACAAACAAACATTTTCGGCGTAGTATACTCTTCTTCGATCAGAATCTGAAAATTCTCCGGAAACATTTGATCATCCTGGGCGTGGATATACATACCTTGAATGATTCCGCGCATATTGGCCGCACAGACTGTTCGCTTGGACAGTTCTCGTGCGCGAGACAATGACGGCAGGAGGATCGACGTCGCCATGGCGACGGTGGCAATGCTTGTGGGCGAGCCGACGCCGGCATTGAATGGAAGTGGTCCGTATGAGGTTGTCAGGCTTCCATACTTATCTGCTCGAGTGACCGTGATATCGGGAAACACGTGTTCTGAGAGTGCATCGAAAGGCGGGAGTTGTGGAATCGTGGAGCCATTCGCCCCTGCCTGTGCCGCCGCCATTTGAAGGCCCATGTTCGCCAATGGATAGGCATCACCGATTGTGGAGCGCAAATCCACGTATGACAGACTCGAGCCGATTTCACCGACGTGATCGCAATATTTCCTGAAGCGCTTACTCTCAATAAGTGAAGTCGTGGCGGGGTTCTTGAGATTGAGGCGATCAATAGCCGCTGTCACGGCCTGGGGCGCTAAGCCGACAACGAGCCAATCATTGTGGGCGGTCCAGCTCGGCATGACCGCCAAAGGAATGCCGTTAAGCGCGACGGTATCAATCTCAACGCCCTCGTGCTTTAGGTTGCTGAGTTTCATGGATTTCTTGCCCGCTGTATGCGACATTCCGGCGGCGATGTCTCGGATTCGTGCGCGCAGCTTTTCAGCATTGGGCGATTTCAGGAGAAAAGCGGTTGAGCCAAAGGGTACGGCGATTCCCGCACTGTCATCGCCATACATGACGATCGTCCCGCTTAAAAGCTTGAGAAAGTCGTCGACGAAATCAAAGCCGAGCGTTTTCGATAGTCCATCAATGCTCGACTGGGCCTTTGTCCGCAGTTCTGAATCGACAGTCTGGATAACTCGCATTGCCGTGTCGTAAGCAGCAGGAATACTCACACGAAACGCCGTGGCCCAGGTTGAAGATTCAGGAATTACCAGAAGTGCTTCGCGATCAAGCGCTTCGCCGGGGAATACTGAGTCGCCGGAATTGGTGTTTTCTCGATAGGCGACGTACATCGCACTCCAGACGCCGCCTTCTTTGTAGTGGCGCTCCCAGATCATGGTTGAAAGGCCGTTGAGGCCAAGCAGCTCAGTTATTTTGAAGGCATGGCGATAATTCTCGGCAGAACCATCTGCTCCGTTCTTGAGTAACCGCTTGCCTCTTTGCAGTGTTTTCTCGACGTTCACGTACATTGTCCACGCACGCGTGGCTTCATCGCCGTTGATCTTTGCTCGTGCGGCGTCAAACAGGCGATCACTCTTGAGCGGGTCGATCTTGCCGTCGAGGCACTTCTTGAACTCACTGATTGCCGACTTTCCGATGGTGATAATGAAGAATCCCTTGTGCGTGCCGAAATAGAGGCCGCCTTCCACGTCGCCAGGGATCATCCATGCCTTAACACCAAGACCCCTGATGGGTTTGGGTTTGGGAGAATCCTCCGCGTCGAGGAACTCACGAAATGCGGAGACGAAGGCGTCCGTTTCGTCTCCCGACTGGATGATAAGAGCGCATCGTGCGACGCTTTTCCTTTTCTTGTTCAGAACGAAATCTATCAAGGCGAATGCGACGGGACTGCGTTCCATGATGGCGAGACATTTCTTGCCTTGCTCGTAGGAGCTTGCCTCATCAGGATCGCCACTCGTTGCCTCCGTGATTGTTTCGTCGAGAGTTTGCCAACCAAACTCCATGAGTTTCTTTACTTCGGGTACGGCGAGTAGCTTTCCGAACGATGTCTTTGCAACCGCGTCCTGGAGACCCTCACCGCCGCCGCGACTGATGAAGACAAGGGTTCCGGCGGGCACGACGGAAGCCAAATCCGTCGATTCAGCATGACTCAAGCGCGGCGTGACAGTTAGAAGGACAAAGAGCAAGATGAAGACTCGATGGCAGATGGACATTCGTAAGTCCCTTGACGGTTGATCGCCGAGTTTCCATGCGCCAACGGCTGGCCCTATCCAGTGAAACCCTGACAATGGGGACATTATATCAGCGCATAACCGCCGCTTGCCAGCAGCAGCACAGCCTTTCGATGGGGCTGGCCGGGTACTTGGGACGGCGATCCGGTCTGTGCTAAACTATCGGTGGAAGATTCACCTATGTGCTCACTGACTCGATTTGACTGCACTCATTAACACGGAGCCGAGAACGATGACCGCTGTCGCCCCCAAGTCTTTTGGAACGCCGGATGCGTATGACTACTTCAACCTGCGATCGCTGCTGACCGAGGACGAGATCGCTATACAGGAGGCGGTCGCGCGGTTTGTGGATGAGCGCGTTTTGCCGATCATTCCGAAGGCCTTTGAGGACCACCGCTTTCCGGCGGAGCTGGTGCCGGAGATTGCCTCGATGGGGCTATTGGGGTGCAACATCGACGGCTACGACTGCGCCGGGCTCAACAACGTCTGCTATGGGCTGATCTGCCAGGAGCTGGAGCGTGGCGACAGCGGCGTGCGCAGCTTCGTGAGCGTGCAGGGCAGCCTTTGCATGTACCCGATCCTGACCTATGGCACGGAGGAGCAGCGGGCGAAGTATCTGCCGCGCATGGCCAAGGGCGAACTCATCGGCTGCTTCGGTCTGACCGAGCCGGACGGTGGCAGCGATCCCGGCACGATGAAGACGCACGCGGTGAAGAAGGGCGGCGACTGGGTGATCAACGGGGCGAAGATGTGGATCACCAACGGCACGGTTGCGGACCTGGCCATCGTGTGGGCCAGCACCGAGCAGGGGATCATGGGCTTTATCGTCGACAAGGGCACGCCCGGTTACACGGCGCGGGACATTCTGCGGAAGTTCAGCCTTCGGGCGTCGGTGACGAGCGAGCTATTCTTCGACAACGTGCGCATTCCGGACAGCCAGCGGTTGCCCAATGTGCTTGGGCTCAAGGGGCCGCTGGGATGTTTGACACAGGCGCGGTACGGCATTGCGTGGGGCGCTATCGGGGCGGCGCAGGCGTGCATGAAGGAGGCGCTCGAGTTCGCGAAGATTCGCGTGGTCTTCGGGCGACCGATCGCCCATACGCAGACGGTTCAGCGGCGGCTGGCGGACATGGCCCGGCGGATCACGACGGGGCAGCTGTTGGCCCTGCAGCTTGGACGCCTGAAGGATGCGGGGCAGCTTCACCACAGCCACGTGAGCATGGCCAAGTGGAACAACGTGCGCATGGGGCTGGACATTGCCCGAGACGCGCGGGATATCCTCGGGGCGGGCGGGATCAGTATTGAGTGCTGCCCGATCCGGCACATGCTGAATCTGGAGAGCGTCATCACGTATGAGGGGACGGAGACGATCCACGAGCTGATCGTGGGGCGTGAGTTGACGGGGCATCCGGCGTTTTGATCGGCTAGCCGCGAGGGCGCTAGGCGGGCTAGGCGGGGAGGCGGCGCTTCGATTCGATCAAATTGGCTTCGTGATGAAGCCTTTGGTCTGTGGCCTTACAATCGGGTGATGGATGCTGCCTTAGAAGCATTGAGGGCTCGGCTGGCGAAGCTGGCGACGCATTACGACATCACCGGTGAGTGGCCCGAGCAATCCATTACATCTCTTACTGAGGCGGGGGCCTGGGGCTGGGTGGTCGGCCGGGAGTTCGGCGGCCTGGGGCTCGATCCTGTTTCGCAGACGCTTGGGTATGAGGCGGTCGCGGCGGGGTGCATGTCCACGCTCTTGATACTCAGTCAGCGCGACGCGGCGTGCGAGTTGATCGCCGCGGGCGAGAACGACGCTTTGCGGCGCGAACTGCTTCCACGATTTGCTCGAAATGAATTGATGACCAGCGTGGGGATCAGCCAACTGACGACGAGCCGGCAGGGGGGGCGACCGGCAATGAGCGCTCAGGCGGCGGGCGATGGTTTTGTGCTTACGGGCGTCATGCCGTGGGTGACGGGGGCGAAGAAGTGCCACAATGTCGTCACCGGGGCCGTCTTGCCGGACGGGGGGCAGATACTGGCGGTGGTGCCGATGGATCGGGCGAATGTCGATATCGACCCACCGATGCAGCTTGCGGCGCTTCAGGCGACCTTGACGAGTGAGATTCACCTTCGGGCGGTGCACATCGAGCGGGGGTTGATTATTCGCGGGCCTGCGGAGCGCGTGCTTGCGTCACGTTCGCCGGTCAAGCCGATCGTCGTGGCGACGTCGGGGATCGGGCTGGCCGGGGCGATGGTTCGGCAGATGAAGGTTTATGCGGAGCGGGCGCCGCAGACGCTGGTGGAATCTTACGAAGACCTTGCGGCGCGCTACGAGGCGGTCCGCGAGAAGTTGATGAGCCTGGCCGCGTCGATCGCCGACGGGGCGGCCGAGGTGCCGAAGACGGAGATACGCATCGCGGTGAATGAATTGCTGATGCGGCTGGCTGTCGGGCTGATGACGCTTGCGAAGGGGTCGGGTTTTTTGCGGCAGCGGGATGCGCAGCGGCTGGCGCGCGAGGCGATGTTCTTTCTGGTGTGGTCGGCGCCGGATGATGTGCGCGCCGGGACGCTTGCCGCGTTCACGCATCGGCCGCCGCCGGTGACGAAGAGCATGACGCGAGGGTGATGATCGAGGACATCGCGCACGCTCGCACATTGTTGGTGGAAATCGCACGCCTGAAGAACGACAATTCGCAGCGGATTCGCGGGTTTTTCATTCCGAGCGCGCGGGCCTCACGATTATACTCATGTTTGATTGCGGGCCAGGCTCCATGCGGGCCGGGCGATGCATTCGCCTATCTCGGAAAGGGCACAATATGAGACAGATTCTCGCCGCCATTACCACGGTCGGGTTAATATCATGCATCGCTCATGGCGAGTCGCTCAACGTGGCCATCGGGCCGACGCTTGCGCAGCCGTCGTCGTCGTATGGCGCGGCGGGATTGCCGGGTGTCTGGAACAGCCTGACCGCCGTGCACAATACGACGACGTTCAATCTGAAGGATCTCAACGGCAACGTGACGGACGTGAACGTGTGGCAGTTCGGCGGGACGGAGCTGCGCAGCGGGAATGATCCCGGGACATCCGGCGACGATCAGACGCTGCTCGATCACTGCCTGATTACTTACACGACGAACCTCGAGACGTGCCTGTTCTTTCGACAGTTGGATGCCGCTGATTATGAAGTCATCATCTATGCGTGGATGCCGAATCGGCCGGACGTGCTCAGCTATACGAACTGCGACGAGGAACTGGGCAATCCGGATTACTTCGTCGGCGGAGGCTGGGGCGGCCAGCACCAACTCGGCGTGACGCATTCGCGGCACATCGCCACGGTGACGACGCAGTTCAACGGGCTGCTTCGGGTTCACTCGGGCATTGCACCGGGCGAGAACCCAGCCGACGGCTCGGCGTGCAACGGGGTGCAGATTCGGCAGTTGCCGCCGAAGGCGCCGGCTGACATGAACTGCGACGGGGCCGTTAACGGGATCGATATTCGCCTTTTCGTCGAGGCCGTTCTCGATCCTGAGGCGTATTATCAATCGGCGCCGACCTGCCGCATCGACAACGGCGACACGAATAGCGACACGCAGGTGACGATCGGCGATACGGCATCGTTCGTCACGGCACTGGTGAACTGACTGACGCGGTCGCGCGGCGGCGTCAGGCCAACTTCATGCATACCTCGGTCACCAGTTGGTCTTCGGGGGTGAACTGGGGATTGTTCATGTAGCGCTCGATGCAGGGCGGCGGGCCGAGTTGACGGCCGCTGGTGGGAAGCCACTTGCCGCAGAGCATGCCGTAGGTTTCTCCCAGCTTGCTGTATGAGCCTTTGTGGACGGCGACGGCGAACTCACCGCCGGCGACATCCTGTACGCCGATGTCGCCTTCGGGCTGGACATTCGGGCCGACGACGAGGCAGGCGTCGTATTGGACTTTGTCCGGCGGTGTCACGTCGGGGTCACTGTAGCAGAGGCCGAAGATTCGCATGGAGGGGCCGAGCAAGCCCTTGGGGCCGGCCCAGGACATGAGGCGCCCCCAGGCTGCGCCGACCTGGTCGTAGGGGCCGATGTGGCGGATGAAGGCGACGCGGGCGGGCGGCACGTTTTCGATTCTGACGTTCATGGCTGTTTCTCCCGATGATTGAGGTTCGAAGGAGTCGAGATCACCGTCGGGCTCGAAGTGCACGTTGGAAGGGCTCGGCGGATAGGCGACGGTGCGATGCGCCTTGCGAAACTCGCTGGGGCTCGTGCCGAACATGGCGGCGAAGGCGCGAGTGAAGGATTCGTGCGCTTCGTAGCCGGCGTCGAGTGCCAGGCGGATGACCTGCTCGTCGGAGAACTTGAGGCGGTGGGCGGCGCGTTCGAGCCGGAGACGGCGGACGTGCTCCTTGACGGATTCGCCGACCATGCCGCGAAAGACGCGGTGGAAGTGGAAGGGCGAGAATCGGGCGATCGCGGCGAGGTCGTCGAGAGATAGCTCGTCGTCGAGGTGCTTCTGAATGTGCACGAGGACGCGAAGGACGCGCTCAGCGATATCGCGGGCGGTTTGGGTTTTTTGTGGATCGCTCATGATGGAATTATGGCCCGCGGGCGGCGGAGGTGCTTGATATTCCTTGCGAAGTTTGGTCTTGAGGGGCGGTGGTCGTGGGAACATCTATCGATAGGTGATTGTGGCGGCGGAGTACCGTAAGGGGGTATAATGAGAGGTAGTTATGGCAGTAGTGGATTCAGGCTCTGAGGCATGACGCCCCCATGCAGACGCTCGAACGGATTCGCAGCGCCGTATTGAGTCGCCGATACGCCTTCTCCGAGCATGCATACGATGAGATGGATGAGGACAACCTTGATGTACTTGATGTCGAGGCGGCCATCCTGACCGGACAAATTGACGCCGTGCTGACGGACGATCCGAGAGGAACTCGGTATGTGGTTGTGGGGACCGGGTGCGATCTAACTACGCAGGTTGCGGTAGTAGCGCGGTTTGTCGAAGGCGAGCAACTACTCATTATCACCGTCTACGAAGTACAGTAGGAATCGCGAAATGTACGACTTTTCTTGTGAGCATTGCGGCGGCCTTGTGAAGAGTCGAACCGCTCAACAAGAGGCGCTTCGGCACAAGGGCCGGTATGTCATCCTCGAAGATGTGCCCATCGGTGTCTGTGAGAAGTGCGGGGCTCGCTACTACGATGCATCGGTGATGCGGCGCGTCGCGGAGATTGGGCGGGGTACCGCTCCGAGTGCGCGGGCCGTAGAGATTCCTGTTGCGAAGTTCGAGGGCTAGCGGAAGGAAATCGTCGCAAGTTGAGTGCGAGGCCGCTGAACGATTCAGGGCCAATGAATTGAAACGACTGTTCGCGATTCTCTATGTATCCGCAATTGCTTCAGCGGGTTGCACATTGCCAATTGCGTTTTACCCAGCCGCCGCGGTTGGATCCGGGAAGGCCGTCGAAATCGTTGACGAGCACGGTCGACTGATCAAGCAAGATGGGCTGCTTGTCGTCAATAGGCGCCAGGATTCATATGTTCCACTTGGATTCAATCGCCACATTCGTGGGGCGCCGAGTACGCAAGTCGTACAGGTCGAGGCAGGGAAAGCCAATATTCCAGCGGAGTTCGTTCTCGAGCTTGTTACCGTTCGCTCGCATGAATTCGTCGGGATGTGTCTGGCCGCGCCATTCCATGCGCCACAAAAACCTGGCAGCTTACTTGCCCCAATCGGGGCTCTTATCCCTCAGTTGCAAGTCTACCCCGATGAGTCTTTGTGGCTCATCCCACTCGTGTCCGGTCACCATTTAGAACTCGAAAAAAACGGATTGCAGCCTACAATATCTCTCCAAAACGTATGGGGCATCCTTTGGCAATTCGGATTGCCCAAGTCGTCACCGCCTTTGCCGGATGGCCCTTTGCAGATCGTTCTTCGATCCGATGACGGTTCAATGGAGAGCTCGTTCGCACACGGGCAGTACGTGCTCCAACGAATGCGGAAACGGTACCAGCGCCAACCTGATGACAATGGGCCAGATCTGCGACTAGAGTCATTTCACTTTGACCGACTGCATCGATATGTGACAAGCGAGATTCGGCGCCTGCAGTCCGCTGCGTCAACATCGAGGCCCAAGGTCGAATGAGCCGCCTCTTTGCCCGACGGGGCTTCCAGTTACAATTCCGGGCATGAATGAAACCGCACCGAAGCAATTGAATTTCGTCCAGGAACTCGTCGAGGCGGATAACGCCGCGCTGCGCTGGGGCAAGGGGCCTGACGGGCGGCCGCGGGTGCAGACGCGCTTTCCGCCGGAGCCGAACGGGTATCTGCACATCGGCCACGCCAAGAGCATTTGGCTGAATTACGGGCTCGCCGAGAAATACGGCGGGCGGTTCAACCTGCGCTTCGATGACACCAATCCGGTGAAAGAAGAGCAGGAGTACGTCGACAGCATCGTGCGCGATGTTCGCTGGCTGGGGGCGAAGTGGGTCGGCATGTCCGACGCCAACGCCGAAGCGGGCGTGATCTTCTCCAGCGATTACTTCCAACAGATGCACGACTGGGCGGTCGAGCTGATCAAGAAGGGGAAGGCGTTTGTTTGCGACCTTTCCGCCGAGGAGACCTCGCGGCATCGCGGTTCGCTGACGAGGCCGGGGACGAACAGCCCATTCCGCGATCGGAGCGTTGACGAGAATCTCGACCTGTTTGCGCGGATGCGCAAGGGGGAGTTCCCCGACGGGTCGAAGACGCTGCGGGCGAAGATCGACATGGCGAGCCCGAACCTGAATCTGCGCGATCCGGTGATGTATCGCATCCTTCACGCGACGCACCATCGTACCGGGGATGCGTGGTGTATTTACCCGATGTACGACTGGGCGCACGGGCTGGAAGACAGCATCGAGGGGATCACGCACAGCATCTGCACGCTGGAGTTCGAGAACCATCGGCCGCTGTACGACTGGTTTCTCGATTCGATCAACGAGGGGCGGACGGACGACGGCAGCGGGCCGTGGGGCCGAAGAATCGCCCATCCGCAGCAGATCGAGTTTGCGCGGCTGGCGGTGACGCACATGCTGATGAGCAAGCGGAAGCTGCTGGACCTGGTCAAGGACAAACATGTGTCCGGCTGGGATGATCCGCGGATGCCGACGCTGAGCGGATTGCGGCGGCGCGGTTACACGCCGGAGTCGATTCGGGCGTTTTGCGCGGACATCGGCGTGGCCAAGTTCAACAGCACGATCGAGATCGTGCGGCTGGAGAATGCGATTCGGGAGCATCTCAACAAGGTGGCTCCGCGGCGGATGGCGGTGCTGCGGCCGCTGAAGCTGGTGATTACGAACTTCCCCGAGGGGCAGGTCGAGCAGCTCGACGCGGTGAACAACCCGGAGGATGCGTCGGCGGGCACGCGGCAAGTGCCGTTTGGGCGAGAGCTGTATATCGAGCGCGACGATTTTCAGGAGACGCCGCCGAAGGGCTACCACCGGTTGTATCCCGGCAACGAGGTGCGGCTGCGGTATGCGTTCTTCGTGAAGTGCACCGGCTGCGTGAAGGACCCGGCGACCGGCGAGGTGACGGAGGTGCACGGCACGTACGACCCGGCGACGCGCGGCGGAGATTCGCCCGACGGGCGGAAGGTGAAGGGGACGATTCACTGGGTGTCGGCGGCGCACGCGATCGACGCGGAGGTGCGGCTGTACGATCATCTGTTTTCGGCTGAGAACCCGGAGTACGTGCCCGGTCAGCGGATTGACGGCGGGGAGCAGGCGTGGCTGGGGAATCTCAATCCGAACTCGCTGGAGGTGCTGAGCGGTTGCAAGCTGGAGCCGAGCGCGGCGGAGTACTCGGTTCGACAGGACGCGTTCGGCACGCTGCTTCCGGATCGGATGCAATTTGAGCGGCACGCGTATTTTTGCGTGGATCCGGACTCGAAGCTGGGGAGGCTGGTGTTCAATCGGACGGTGTCGCTGAAGGATACTTGGGCGAAGATGGCGAAGAAGGGATAGCCCGCGTGCCGGAAGCGGAGCATTGCCGAACCGCCGGGTGTTCGATGACCATTCAAGAGCGCATCGAGAAGGACATTGCCCGCGGGGATTACGGATTGGCGCGGGAGCGGTTGCTCTCTCACCTCAATTCGAAGGGTTACGATCCTGACCTGCTCGCTCAGCTTGGCGAACTGTGTTTCAAGATGCACGACCCTGCCGCGGCGGGGAAGTACTGGCTCGCTTCATCGGCACAGGGCGACAAGGTTGATAAGGCGATTGAGGCATTTGTTTCTCGTTGCGGCGGGATTCCCGAGCATACCGCCGCCCAGCTTCCCCGATTCATCCGGCTTCAGTCGTCCGGCGACTATCCAGCTTCCGTGCGCGGGCGACTGGAGCGGGTTGGACTGCTGGAGGCGATTCAGCGTCGCGCGCAACTCGACAAAACACATCCTCGCATCATGATGAAGTCAACCGAATGGATCGTTTTGATCATTGCGATGATCATCGTCGGCTGCGCGGCGGTGAGCTGCATCATCGGGGCCGGCCAGATCGGAAATTGGTTTACGAAGTGATCGAAATGAGTTCGTTCCAATAGCAAAGGCCCCGTGACGGGTGAACGTCACGGGGCCTTTTATGTGTGAACTCGGTTTACAAACGGAGCCGCGATGAACGGTCTCGTTTGAAAAACGCTTATCGCGAGCGGCGTCGCATGACGAAGCCGGCACCGAGGATCAGCAGGCCGAGCGTTCCCGGCTCGGGGATGACTTCCTTGAAGAGGACGTCGGTCAGCTTCGTCGGGACGAAGTTGGGCTGATCGATATATGCGCCGGTGTAGCCGTTGAAGCGATAGATCTCACCGCTGTTAAAGGCCATGAAAAGGTCGAAGGTGACGGGGTCGTAGGTGAAACCGTGCGGGCCGCCTCCGGTGAGGGACTGGACGTCGATGAAGTGCGACCAGGTGTTCAGGCCGGAGTCGTATCGCCACATACCCTCGACGCCGGGGCCTTCATAAAGGGCGGTGGCGTAGAGTGCGCCGTCGGGACCAAAGCCGATTTCCTGCGGTGCGAAGGGGACGGCGATGTCGGCGCCGAGCGATGCACCGGAGACGAAGTTGTAGCGCTTGATGCCGAAGCCGGAGCCGGCTGCCCAGTTGGAAACATACATGTCGTTTCCGTTGAAGGCGTGCAGGTTGTAGCCGTCACCAGAGGCGACCACGGTTCGGACAAACGCGCCCGTGTTGGCGTCAAACTCCTCGACGCCGGTGGGACCACCGACGACGATGTTGCCGTTCGGACCTTCGGCCGGGCCGAGGCGAAGGCCGCCGGCGACGGTCTGGATGAAGGCCCCAGAAACGGAGTCAATCTTCGTCAGTCCGGCAAAGCCGCCGATGAAGAAGTCCTGGTTCGTTCCGCCGACTGCGCCGAGGTAGGGGAAAATCGCGCCGACCTCGCCCTGATTGGAGAAGACATTGCTGTAGCTGCCGCCCAGAACGCCGGCATAGACGCCGGGGACGTGCGGGAAGGCGGGAAGTCGGTCGAACTGGTAGACCTCATTCACGGCGTCGCTGAGGACGTAGAAATCGTTGGGGTCGCCGGATACGCCGGCGTTGGCGGTGGACGCCGCCGCAGACATCAGGAGTAGTGCGAGGGCAACTTTTCGAATCATGACTCGGCCTTTCAGTTTGATTCCGTACATACAACTGTCGCGGAGAGTTACATACTCTCGTCGCGCAAAATAACCCTGTTAGTTCCGTTTGTTGACAGCCGCCACTTGGGTGCGAGCCGGGCGACTCTAATAAAAGAAGATCCGTTCCTTACTTGCTCAGAAACCATAGGCTATCAGAATCGGGGCTGAAATTCAAGACCTGACAGGTCACCGTGCGGGCTGATAACGCGCCAGTTCTTGAAGCGTAAGTGCTTATTGAGAATCAAGTTGCCGCAGAAAGGCCCGAGCTTCTGGATCGTCAGGGAACAAGGAAATCACATCCTGTAGAGCGGCAATCGCGGCTTCTTTTCGGCCGAGGTCGCGAAGGCACCGGATGGCGGCCAGGCGCGGGGCGATCCAGTCCGGTTTGCTTTCGCCGGCTCGCTTGAATGCCAGTAAGGCATCCTCGCGTCGGCCCATTTTCTCCATCACGATTCCGCAATTGTAGTGGGAAGTCGCCGGCTCCGGACTCAATTCGGCGGACCGTTTGAAGTCCCTGATCGCCTCGTGGTTGCGGCCGAGCCGGGCGAGGGTCCCGCCGCGGTTGTAATGGGCCGTCCAGCTCTTCGGGTTGAGCGACAGGGCCGTGTCATAGGAAGCCAGGGCCTCGTCAACGCGACCGACCCGGTCATAGGCCAGGGCCAGATTGACGTGGACCGCGGATTCTTTCGGGGCGAACTTCAGCGCCTTCTCGAAATGCGCAATTGCCGACTTCGTCTCACCGCGCTGATCGAGGATCACGCCGAGGTTCAGATGGGCCGACCATGCCGCATCGTTCTTCGCCAGGGTATCGCGCCAGACCGACTCTTCGGATTGGAATGCAAACGTCCGGGCCATGGTGAGGCCGCCGAGGCAAATGAGAACGGCCGCGCACGCAGATTGCACGAGCGGACTCGGGGCGTGTTCGGTTGAAGAGCCTGCGCCAGCGGCGGCCCGATGGAGCGCGGCAACGAGCAGGACCAGCGGGCCGATTGAGGCAAGGTACTGAAAGTGATCGGCGACGAAGGAATACTTGAATGGGAAGACGTCAATGAACCCCAGTGCTGGAACGAGCGTGCCTGAGAAAAAGAGCATGGCCGTCGCCGGTCCGCGGCCGATTCGACGGCGCATCGCCAGGAGCCCCGCCAGCAGGATCAGCCATCCAAGCGGCGCGGCGAGATCCATCGGCGCAGCCGCGTTGGGCATCCATCGCGGATAGACGAAGCAGAGATTCGCGGGCACAAGCAGCTTTCCCAGATAGAACCAAAGGGCGCTGCCTGCAATGATGCAGCGCTGGGTGATCGAGAGTTGCCAGTCGATCTGCTCTGCGCCGACGTGTGACTGCTCGAGGTGGGTGGTGAGCGCGGCGAACGCGCCGCCCAGGAGGAACATGGGCACAAGCGGCAGGCCGTCGCGAAGCGTCAGGCGTCCGCGCTTCCACCAGTTGACGAGCAGGATCGCCGCCGGCAGCGAGCAGGTGGTCGTCTTGCTCAGGAGTGCCAGGGCGAACAGCCCGAGGGATGCGATGTACCACCCGAATCGCGTGCGACTCGGCAGGCTCTCCAGCGGCCTGAAGCGCAGGAATGCAGAGGCGGCGAGCATGTAGAAGAGGCCTGACAGGACGTTTTTTCGCTCGGCGATCCATGCGACCGATTCCACGTGCACCGGATGGAGTGCAAAGGCCGCCGCCGCCAGCCAGGCGCCGGGGAGTTTCAGACGCAAGAGCAGTCGCCATAAGAAAACGGCGGTCGCCGCGTGAAGCAGCACGTTGACGACGTGATAGCCGGTTGGGTTGAGGCCCCACAACCGGTGTTCCAACCAGAATGTCGAGAACACCATCGGGTAATACTGCGGCGAGGCGCGCGGCGTCCGCCAAATCTCGGCAAGGCCGTCCGTGGAGGTGAGGGTTTTGTTGCGGGTGAGGTAGGAATCGTCGTCCCAGATATAGCCGGCACTGAAGATCGGCACGTAGGCGAGGATCGTCACGGCGAACAGGAGGAAAAACTGCGCGCTGCCCCTGGACGCGAGACGGGCGGTCGAAGACGTCATCTCCGAAGCCCCGGGCTGCGCAATGGACCAGAGGGGGTGAAGCCGTTGACTCGAGTCCTCATATGTTCTCCCCGCATGTCGGGCACCGAACGCTCCAGTCATTCAAGAGCGGAGCGCCGCAGTGAGGGCAGGTCGGACCGGAGGTCCGGCGGCGGCGCTGCATCCAGACGCCCGCCGCAAGGATCACGACCACCGCGAAGATCGCTGCGCACCATCTGATCATTGAGACGCACTCTCAGGGCGCGGCGACCGGTTCAACGGCGAGCGGTTGAAGCGTGAACTCGACCTCATGCGGCGGCCCGGCAACCTGCGTAAAGCCTGGTGGAAGGACGAAGGTGACGGCGCGACGAATCTTCACACCCGGCTTTTCGGTGTCTGACACGAGCACATCGACGAATGCGCGGATGTCACGAGGGTCGAGTTGCTCGATTTTTTCCTTCGGGCCGGTCACATCGATGTCCGCGCGGAGGTTTGAATCCGCATTGACCACGAGGCGGAAGTCGCGCTGCACCTGGTCGGGCATCGACCACATGATCTGGATGGGCCCCTTGCGGCGCGTGGCATTGAGCGACTCGATCGCTCCGGTGATGGTGACGTCGGAGCTGGGCACGATCTTCAAGTCCACGCCGGGCGGAATGGTTCGAAGGGCAAGCAGGGTCAGCGGCACCGTCACTTGAAAGCTGCCGTCCGGTTTGCCGGCCGATCGGATGTGTTTTTCCGCATCCGCCGTGGCGACTCGATTCTGCTCCAAGCGCGTGGCGAGGAAATTCGGCAGTCGAACAGAGACCTTTGACGGGGTTGCGGTGGCCAGTACCTTCAAGTCGCCATAGACGGGCTCGACACGGACGTTCTCCACGGTTGTGTAGCCATCGATGATGACCATGACGTCTGAAGGTTCGATGTTGGAGATGAGCCCCATTCCGAAGTCATTAAACTCGCTGACTCGACTGAGCAATTCGCGGGCGGAGAACGGCTGCGGTTTTGAGCTTCCCGGCTCGGAGGTCCCGATCTTGGCTTCGAACAGGCGTCCTTCGGAGGCGAGTTCGGCGAATTCCTGAATTCGCCTTCTCCGGGCGTTGAGGGTCACGGTGAGCGTCGCCTGGTGCGGCACTTCGGCAATCGAGGCGTAGCGATTCGGATCGCCGCTGACCAGCCGGACCGAGATGCGGAAATTCTGCTCTTCCTTGACGTTTTGATCCGCAGCGAACCAGATCATCAACGTCACGAAGACGATAACCGCGCCTGATTTGAATCTTTCCCACATGATCCGGTTCCTGAAATCAGGACGTTACCTCTATCCGCTCCGTACTCCGAGTGGCTTCGCCGACTTTTTCGCGGAGCAGCTGCCGCAGTGTCTCGCCCGTCAGATGCCGCTCCATGACGCCGTTTTCGACGAGGCTGATGGTGCCGGTTTCTTCGCTGACGACGACGATCAGGGCGTCCGAATCCTGCGACAGGCCGATTGCCGCGCGATGTCGAGAACCCAGGGATGCGTCGAGTCCTTCGGACTCGGTCAGTGGAAACTGAACGGCGGCAGCCGCCAGGCGCCCCTGCGAAATGATGACGCCCATGTCGTGCAGCGCTGATCCCGGCCAGAAGATGGTCAGGATCAGCTCCTTGCTGACTTCGGCGTCCAGATGACACGCGGAGTCCATGAGGCCGCCGAACTCGGTAGACCGCTCGAAGGCAATGAGGGCGCCGATTTTGTTCTTTGACAGGTAGATGACCGCCTCGACGACTTCGTCGATCACCCGGCCGAACTCGCGTCCGCTGGGTCCGAACCAGGTCGCCGCGCCGAGTCGGATGAGCGCCCGTCGCAACTCAGGCTGGAACGCGACGAGGGCGATCAGGAAGAGCGCGGCGACGAAGACGGGGTAGATTTGCTTGATGCGCTCGAGATCGAGGACGTTGGCCACGACTGAGACGAGCAGCGAGCTTCCGGCCAGGAGGAAGATAAAGCCGCGCAGGAGCCGGGCCCCGCGTGTGCCGCGCAGGAATCGCATCACGGCATAGACGGCGAGGCCGATCAGCAGGAGCTCGACCAGGTCGGTCGGCTCGCGCCGCTGGATGATGCTCCGTAGTACTTGAAGAAGTTCCATACTGGGCCGCCGAGTCAGTGAGCGTGCCGCGGCTTCATCGCGACGACATGTGCAGCGCGGGCGCGGTGCCCATCGTAGTCGCTAGCATAATTCGTGCGCGCCGGATCATCCAGCGATGATCCGCGCGGAACGGCGAGGATTCTTGCCGCGCCGACCGACGATGCTATGCTGGCTGACGATTGGGAAGCGATCCATGAAGCGACATTCGGTCTTTATCACCCGTGCGACGCCTGAAGAGGCGACGGCTCTGCTGACCTCGGAGGGGCTCATCGTGCACCAGAATGCGCTGCCGCGCGGTCTGAGCCGGGAGGAGATGCTGAAGGAGGTCGCCCGGCACGATGCGGTGATCTGCCAGGCGCCGGATCGCATCGATGCCGACGTGCTGGCCGCCGCCGCGCCTCGGTGTCGAATCTTCGCCAATTGCGCCGTCGGCTATGACAACATTGACGTCGCCGCCGCGAATCGGCTCGGCATTGTGATCTCCAACACGCCCGACGTCTTGACCGAGGCCACCGCCGATCTGACCTGGGCCCTGATGCTCGCGTCTGCCCGACGGGTCTGCGAGGGCGATCGGGTCGTGCGTGCGGGGCAATGGCGCGGGTGGGGGATGCTGGATTACCTCGGGGCGGATGTTTACGGCAAGACGCTCGGCATCATCGGCGGCGGGAGGATCGCCGCGGCGGTCGCCCGACGGGCATCCGGCTTCAGCATGCGGGTGCTCTACACGTCGCGCTCGGAGAAGGCCGCCATGAACGAAGCGGGCGGGCGCTGGATGCCTTTTGACGATGTTTTGCGCGAGGCGGATTTCGTCTCGATCCATGTCGCCCTTACCGACGAGACGCGCAAGCTCTTCGACGAGCGGGCCTTCGCCAAGTTGAAGCGCGAGGCGATTCTGATCAACACGGCTCGCGGTGCGATCGTCGATGAGCAGGCACTCATCGCGGCATTATCATCCGGTCGTCTCGCCGCCGCGGGACTGGACGTCTATGCCGATGAGCCCAACGTCCCGCCGGAATTGGCGGGATTGAAGAATGTCGTTCTCCTGCCGCACATCGGCTCGGCCACGGTCACCACGCGGGTCAAGATGGCGTGTCTGGCCGCCGACAACGTCGTCGCCGTGCTTAGCGGGCGAGCTCCGCTTACGCCCGTCGTCAAGACCTGATGCCATGCGCAATATTCCGCGCGGAAAATCAATTTCGCGATTGGCCGAGGCTTCTCCGCCGTCGACCGGGCACCTGCGCATACTCCGTGTCGTCTCGCGCATTCCGCGCGGACGAATCACAACCTATGGCCGCGTTGCAACAGCGGCCGGATTGCCGGGCCGCGCTCGACTTGTTGGTGCATTGCTCGCCAGATCGCCGCTTGCCGCGGGCCTTCCCTGGCATCGCGTGGTCAGCGCGCAGGGGCGTATCAGCGTTCGAGGTGGTGACGGACCGAATCGGCAGCGCAGGCTGCTCGAATCGGAAGGCGTGAGGCCGGACGAGCGCGGTCGTTACGATCTTCGGCGCTACGGCTGGGCCGCTTGCGCGTGACTTCACGCACTCCGCCCGTCAGCGTATCATGGGTGCGGAGTGCCGAGTACTGCGTGGCCCATAGACATCACCCGATTTCGGCGGGGCAACCTCGACCATGTTGCGATTCAGGGTATTTGAGAACGGCGCGCCCGCGACCACGGTAGACCTCCGCGGCGCTCACCTCCTGGGGGCGGAGCGCGTGCCGATTCGGGCTGAACTCCGATTCGAGAAGGGGCATCTCGTTTGCGAGCCGCGTTCTCGTGCCGCCGCGGCCCTGGCGATCCAATGGAATGTTCCCGGCTTCGGGAAGGTGATGCTGGAGACGCCGCGGCTTTTGGATCGCGCTGCTCCCTACGACCTGCTCTGTGAGCTTGCCCGGGGGCAGTTGATGCGGATCAGCCTTAAGCGCGAGGACTGGGGCCTTTACGGCGCGCCGGATAGCGAAGAAGTGATTCGCACGGTCGACACCGCGAGAGATTTTCTCCTCACTGCGATTACCTGCTCGAATGAAGCGGAATGCGCGGCTCATGCGGAGAAAGCACTGATCGCCGCGCTGAATGCCGGCGAGGCCGTCTCGGGACTTCATGCAAGCATCTGCCTCGGTCGTCGCCGCGCCACGAGTCAGGTCGCGCAGCGTCCTCTTGGCTGTCGCCTGGATATTGCAGAGGTGTATACTTCGGGGGCTTCGACTGCGCATCCTCAACGATTGCCCGGCGGTCTCGATTTCGTCAGCGTCCCGATGCCGTGGCGCGTGATCGAGGAGAAGGAAGGCAAGGCTTCTCTCGCGGCGATCGAGCCCTGGGTTCGTATCGTCAAGGAGCGCAAGCTTCAGCTTTGGGCCGGTTCGCTGCTTTCCTTCGATGATGTGCACCGGCCCGACTGGTGGTCCGGCTCGTCCAAGGAAAAGGACTATGTACGGCTCCGAGATGCCGCCGCGAAACATCTGCGGCAGATGTACAAGGCGCTGGCTCCGCATGTTCAGGCGTGGGAGATCGCTTCGGGGCTTCACGCGTACAACCCGCTTAAGCTCAAGCTCGAACAGGTCATGGAATTGACCCGACTCTCTTCGATGCTGGCCCGTCAGGCGAGCCCCAAGACTCAGGCGATTTTGACCATCGTTCCGCCGTGGCCGGATTATTACGCCGCCGATCCGCAGACGGTGCCTCCACTGCTCTATGCCGAAATGGCCATCCAGAGCGGGATCAGCTTCGACGCGCTGGGCATCGAGATTCGCTTCGGCCACCTTCCCGCGGACAACATCGTGCGAGACATGCTCCAAGTCTCATCCATGCTCGACCGCTTCGGCAACCTGGGGAAGCCGATTCACGTCGTCGCCGCCGGAGTCCCGTCATGCCCGGATGGGTCGGGTGGTTCATGGCGTGGCCCGTGGTCGGAAGAGATTCAGGCACGCTGGCTGGCGGAGTTTTATGCAACGGCGTTCGCCCGGCCGTTTGTTGAGACGGTCTCGTGGCATGGCCTTGCCGATTCGCCCAACGACCCTGCCGCATCCTGCCTGCTGCGCAGCGACCTGTCACCTCGGCCTGCATTGCAGAAACTCCAGTCCTTCCGCGAGTCGCTGCTTACCGCGGGCAATTGAGCTTCCTCATCGACTGAGAAATTCGACAATCTTCTCGCCGAACGCGGGCAAGTCCGGCGGCCGGCGGCTGGAGATGTGGTGTCGATCGACGACGACCGGCGCGTCGATCCACGTGGCGCCGGCGTTGGTGAGGTCGTCCATGATGCCCGGCGTGCTGGTCATTTTGACGCCTTTGACGATTCCGGCGGAGATGTTGATCCACGGACCGTGGCAGATGGAGGCGATCAGTTTGCCTGCGGTGTTGAAGTCTTGCGTCAATTCGAGGACCTTCGGATCGCGGCGCAGCTTGTCCGGCATCCACCCGCCGGGAACGACGACGCCGTCGAAATCTCCGGCCGTGACGTCGCTGACCGCAGCGTCGCTTTCGCAGGGGTAGCCGTTCTTTCCCTGATAGGTGTGGCGCGCTTCCTGCCCGGCGAGGACCGTTTTGGCGCCCGCCTCTTCGAGGCGCAATTTGGGATACCACAATTCGAGGTCTTCGTAGTCGTCACCGACGAAGATGAGAATCTTCCTGCCGCTTAGGATTGCCATCGCTTATGCCTCATGATTCACTGTTCGGGTCGGACGGTTTGCCATACACTTTGGGTGCGTCCGATGTCCATCGATCATATCAGCGCCGTCACCTTCGCTGTGGCCGATATGGCCCGCGCCGTTGCTTTTTACCATGCGTGCGGGTTCGAATCAGTATACGGCGGGCCACAGGCCGACTTCACCAGCCTCCGCGCCGGGCAGGGCTTCGTCAACCTGATACTGGAAAAAGACTATCCGCCGAAATGGTGGGGCCGGGCTATTTTCCGGGTGGCGAGCGCCGATGCCCAGCATCGACAACTTATTGCCGCCGGCCTGGAGCCTGACGCGGCGCCGCAGGACGCCCCGTGGGGCGAGCGATACTTCCATATCACCGACCCCGATGGCCACGAGCTTAGCTTTGCCGAGCTGCTAGGGCCGCGCGGCGCGGCGGACGCCTGAGCCGGGCGAACCGGGCGGAGTTTTTTTTCCCTTGTGGCGAGGCATGCTGGTTTTCAATTAAACTTCCGATCGTTCGTGAATCCTGTCACTTGATGTGGAGCAATCATCGTGGCATCACTCGATTTTGTCGTTCTCTTTGTCTATTTTGCAGCCGTCGCGGCGATCAGTTACTGGTCGAGCAAGAAGAGTCTCGACTCGAGCGAGAATTACTTTCTCAGCGGGCGGAGCGTCGGCTGGCTGGCGGTGGGAGCGAGCCTGTTCGCCAGCAACATCTCGGCCGAGCACTTCATCGGGCTGGCGGGTTCCGGCGCTTCAAGCGGCCTTGCCGTCGGGCAGTTTGAGTGGCTGGCATGTTTCATTCTGCTGCTGCTCGGCTGGTTCTTCGTGCCGTTCTACCTGCGGCTGGGCGTGTTCACCATGCCGCAATTTCTGGAACAGCGCTACGACTCGCGCTGCCGGACGTACCTGTCGATGGTGTCGCTCATCGCGTACGTCTTTACCAAGATCAGCGTGGCGGTGTTCGCCGGCGCGCTTGTTCTCAAGGAGGTGCTCGGCTGGAACATCTGGGCCGGGGCGATCGTGCTGGTCGTGGCGACTGGTATCTACACGATCTTCGGCGGCCTCCGCGCGGTCATCTACACGGAACTCATGCAGGCGTTCATCCTTATTGCCGGCGGCGTCTTTCTGACGATTGCCGCGATTTCGAAGGTGGACGGTCTCGGGGCGCTGGCAAGCGGGGTCGAGCCGGAGTTCTTTAATCTTTGGAAGAGCGTCAACCATCCCGACTTCCCGTGGACGGGGATTCTGTTTGGAGCGCCGATTCTTGGCGTGTGGTACTGGTGTACCGATCAGATGATCGTCCAGCGAACGCTCGCGGCCAAAAACGTCAGCGAGGCACGGCGGGGGACGATTCTCGCCGGGTTTCTCAAGATTCTGCCGGTGTTCATTCTGGTGCTTCCGGGAGTGGCCGGTCGGATTCTGTTTCCCGACACCAAGCCGAACGACATGTACGCCAAGATGGTGAACGACCTGCTGCCGGTGGGGGTCAAGGGCATGGTCGTCGCGGCGCTGTTGGCGGCGTTGATGAGTTCGCTGTCGGCGGTGTTCAACAGCAGCTCGACGCTGGTGGTGATCGACTTTTATCAGCGATTGCGGCCGAAGGCGACGGAGCGGGAACTGGTGTGGGCGGGGCAGATATCGACGGCGGTGCTGGTTGTCGTGGGACTGGTGTGGATTCCGTTCATCGGCGTGGTGAGCGATCAGTTGTTTGTTTATCTGCAATCGGTGCAGGCTTACATTTCACCGCCGATCGCCGCGGTATTTCTGGTCGGCTTGATCTGGCGTCGGGCCAATTCCACCGGCGCCTTCGCGGCGCTGGTCATCGGATTCGTGCTGGGGGCGGTTCGATTCGTGGCGGAGCTTGGCGTGAAGTCGGCGACGCCCTGGGTGACCTGGCCGCCGCTCGTGCAATTCGCGCAGATCAACTTTCTGCACGTCGCCATCATTCTCTTTGTCATTTCCGTCGTTGTGCTGGTCGGTATCAGCCTGGTGACGGCGGTTCCGACGGCGACGAACCAGCGCGTATTCGACAAGACCGTCGCCGCGGCCCACGACCTGCGCGGTGCGGAGCGCAGCAAGGTCAACGTCATCCTCAGCGTGATCCTGGTTGTGACCGTGCTGGCCATGTGGGCGTACTTCAGCAAGCTGTTCTTCAAATAGTCGGCGTTTTTCCACTATACTGGGTTAGCAATTTATCCGCGGAGCGAGGTTGATTCTCCATGGCGACAACAAATCGCCCCTGGTATGCCGACGGTTTGCAGTTCACGTGCACCCAGTGCGGGAACTGCTGCACCGGCGCGCCGGGATATGTGTATGTGATGTCCGAGGAGATCGGCAAGATCGCTGAGTTCATCGGCGCGCCGGATGGGGAGCTGGGGTCGGAGCACCTGCGCAAGGTGGGGCGACGGTATTCGCTGACCGAGGATCGCAAGTCCGGCGACTGCTGCTTTCTGAAGCATGTCGATGGCAAGCGCATCTGCACGATCTATCCGGTGCGACCTTTGCAATGTCGGACGTGGCCATTCTGGGATATCAACCTGGAATCGATCGACGACTGGAATGAGGCGGCGGTGGGGTGTCCGGGCATGAACCGGGGCAAGTCATACGACCTGGTGCAGATCGAGGTCCGGCTGAATGCGAAGCGCTGGGAGGATCTGCCGAAGTGAAGGTGCCGCTGAGCCATCTGATTTCGCAGCAGATCGAAGGACCCGTCGCTGAGGCTTCGGTGAATTCGGCGAATGACGGCGACGCATTCACCGAGGCAATGCAAGCTTTCTATGCGGAGGTCGATGCCACGGTGGCGTCACATTCGCCGGTCTGCATCAATCGCGGGCACTGCTGCAAGTTCGATTCGTTCGGCCACAAGCTGTACGTCACCGACGTCGAAATTCGATATTTTTCCGAGGGGATGAGGTCGAGCTGGATCGAACCTGCGGGCGAAGCGACGTGTCCTTATCAGTCCGGTGGTCGCTGCAACGCCCGGGAGCGCCGCCCTTTGGGGTGTCGCATTTTCTTCTGCGATTCGGGGGCACAGGCATGGCAGGGTCCGGCATATGAGCGGTTCCTCCGGAGGCTGAAGGCGATCGGCGAGGCGTTTTCCGTGCCGTATCGATATCGCGAGTGGTTATCGGCGCTTAGCGAGGTTGCGGCACAATACGATTGACGTTTCGGCCCCGTTCGCAATAGAATATGGAGACTACGTGGGAGGGACATCCGCCGCACCGGCGGACCAAGCCGAAAAACCTGCCAGCCGGCCCGCTCGCGGGTCCTGCCGAATGAGGGAACCTGAAGATGAACCGCAAACTGATCGCCCTGGCCGTGTTAGCAGTCGCTGTCATTTCGCCCGTGATCGGTTGCGGCGTGGCTACCACTGAGGCGGAGAATCGCCGGACGCTGATGCGCGTGGCGGACCTCGACGCGAAGATGCTGGTCGATGACATCGCCCTTTTCGCCCAGACGAATCGCCCGCTTCGGACGTCGAAGTGGGTGATCGAGTAAGGCGACGGGCCACGGGGCGAAGCCGCCTTTCGACTCCTCACATCTGTCTCATCAATTACGTGACCCATTGCGCAACGCGGACTCGATGTAGGCGTCGGCCTGCTCCACGAGCTTGGCAGCCCGGGGGTCGTTTTTCAGATTGGTGAATTCGGCGCGGAGATGATCGTCGAGCAGTTTTCCTCTTTGCTCGATTTCTCCCGCCGCCTTTGCGAGCCGGTCCTGGATTGTTTGCACGACGGCCTGGTTATTCCCGGTTGCGCTTCGCAGCCCGGCTCGGTGAGCCAGCCCGACGGCACTACCGATGATCTTTGCGGCGCGCATGGCGCCGGCCATTCCTTTGAAGTCATCTTCGTCCAACTCTTCAGCCCACGGACCCTTTGAGCGGACCAGGAGCCCCTTATCGCCGATGGCGGAGTAGCCGACGCACCATGGTGGCTGAGTCCAGAGCTTTTCATGTCCCTCGACGACATCCCGGGCCCGAGTCTTTCCGCCCTTTGAGGCGGCCAGGTAACCGGTCCGCTCTGCTGCGGGCGCCGGTTCTTCCTTGAGCTCAATGATGAAGGGACCGTGCTCGCCGATCACCTTGCGGTCGAGGAGGACGAGAAACTTATTGAGGCCCTGGCTGCCGGCGCTGCCCAGCCTCGTCCAGCGGGCGACGTCGCGCACGGCGGCGTCGAGGCGATCGCGGTCTGACAGTCCGATCGCGTTGACGAGGCGCTTATTGCGCAAGTCGCGTGCGTCCCAAAGGGCGCCGATGACCTCGCTTCGGGTGTTTGCGTCGACGGGGTCCATGATGTCCGAGGGCTTTTTCTTCTTGAACCGGACGCGGGCGAATTTGTCATCGCTCTTCTTAATGAGGTATTTCCTGGCGTGCTTCCACGGCTTGCCGCTTGAAGCCTCGTCCATGAGCGCGCGGACGGATTTATGCTCGGCCTCTAATCTGGCGACGGAAACCTTGCCGCCGATGGCTTCGGCATAGGCATCGCACATGGCCGTGACCACGCGATGCCACGATTCGTCGGCCAGGGGGCTGTCATGATCGCGCGCGGCAAATCGCAGGCTGACGGCGCCGCGGAGCAGGTCCAGTTGGAAGGGGCCTTCGACGGTTTCATCGAGATCGACGAGCCCGAACCCGATCGCCGTGCCGCCGGGGCCGATGGTGCGAAGGGTTCCGATGTTGCCGACGTGAACGTCGCCGTGAAGCGTCAGGTAAACGGTCTTGTCGTCGGCCCAGTCGGAGGCGTGTTTGGCGCACCAATCGTAGTAAAGGTCGGCCGAGCCGCGGTAGAACTGGAATTCGCCACTGAGGAGGCTTCGCATCTTCATGGGTAATTCCGTCGCCTTCTCCCGGGAGAGATGGGCATGGAGTCCGGCGATTTTCGCAAGAACACCTTTAGATTTTTCCGACCTATCCGCCGCGCCGCCGTCCTGAGCGCGCGCGCATGCAAGAGGAGATAGCAGCGGCAAAATGGCGGCCAATCGCACGAGCCATCGGAACCGGCCGCCTGATTGGGCTACGCACAACGAGACCACATCCATTTGATTCAATCGCATCCTCCCGGCCGTGTCGTCGCTAATCGTTGTGCGGACATGATAGTACGGCTCGGCGAGGTCGCCAAAAACGTCTGCTGACAGCCGTCCGCGCGCATGGGAGGCAGGAATCCCGAATCGCGAACTAATTGCCCCTTAATACTATGCTGAATGTTGGCTTAGTGTCCGGAAACTAAGCAGTCCCGAACTGCCTCAGATGAGTCGCCGTAGAGTTCTCCGCGCAAACGGCAGGGAAGGGAGGGGAAACGAAGCACCCTTAGGAGTTGGGTGTTCTCGCCGGTGCAAACATGATGTCGGGGCCGGTTGGGCGCAGTGACCTGAACTGCGACGGACTTCGCAACGGTCAGGATATTAGATGGCTCGTCGAGTTGTTCTTCGAATAAGCCGTCCAAATCGCCGGAGGAGATGAGCCGGGACTGTCGGCGCCGGCTCTTTGGGGTCGGCGCCGACAAGCGATGACGCCGCGTTTAACATCGTCACGATGCTTCGGGCGATTGTTTTCGATTTCGACGGCGTCATCGCCGACACCGAGCCGCTGCACCATCGCGCCTTCGCCGATGTGCTGGACGGCATCGTGCGTGCCCCGACGTGGGAAAGCTATCTCGCCGATTACCTCGGCCTTAATGACGCGACTTTCCTTCGCCGGCTGTTTCGCGAATCGGGCGAATCTCCCAATGAGCAGTTGATCCGGCTCCTGCTCGACAGGAAAGAGGCCGCGTATCGACAGAAGATTAAAGGCGGCCTTCCGCTTTTGCCGGGCGTCGAGCGATTCATCGAGTGGGCACGGAGCCGTTGTCCGCTGGCGGTTTGCAGCGGCGCGCGACGGGTTGAGATCGAGACCATTCTGCGACAGGCCGGCCTGCTGGATGCCTTTGAACACATTGTGTCGGCGGACGAAGTCTCGCTTTCCAAGCCCGACCCGGCGGGGTTTCTTCGGGCGATTGAATTGCTGGCGGCGCAGCACGGTGAATTGAGGCCTTCGTGCTGTTTGGCGATTGAGGACAGCGCCCACGGCATCACTGCCGCAAAGGGCGCGGGCATGCGCGTCGTGCAGGTCAGTCCACACGCCATCGGGGCGCAGGCCGTCGAGGCGGACCGACAGATCAAGGACCTGACGGAACTCGATGAAGCGTTGCTTGCTCAAATCATGGCGTAGGTCGGCGGGCGGCGAGGCGGTTGTTAATGCGTGCGCGTGACGATGAATTCGGCGGCGGCGCTGAGGCCGGCTCGGGCTTCGCTGGGGGGTAGCTCGGCCAGGCGGTCGAGGGCGGATCGAACGTAGCCTTGTGCGGCCCCCAGTGCATAGGTGACGGCATCGGAGCCGGCCAGCAGACGGCGCAGGCCGGCGGTGCGATCGTCATTGTTGCCGCGCATGACGGCGAGGAGTCGTGATTTCTCCCCGGCATCGGCCGTATCGCGGAATCGAATCACGGGCAGAGTCCACTTTCCGAGGTCCGCATCCCGGCCGACCGTCTTGCCGAGTTCGTTCTCGGTACCGGTGAGGTCCAGCAGGTCGTCGACGATTTGAAACGCCATACCCAGGTCCAATCCGAAGTCGGCCATTTGTCGGATTTGCTCGGCGGCGGCTCGACTGGCCCATGCGCCCAATTCGCAGCAGACGCTGGTGAGGGCGGCGGTCTTGCGGCGGATGATTTCCAGGTAGTCGGCCTCGCTCAGTTCCTCGTTCCCGCGATGATGAATCTGCATCAACTCGCCTTCACAGACGGTGTTGGTCACCGCGGCGACGCGCTGTGAGGCGTGGGTCGAGTCGAGACTGCTGCACAGGTGATAGGCGTGGGAGATGAGAAAGTCGCCGAGCAGGACAGCACCCTCGTTGCCGACCAGGCGGTTGACCGTCGGGCTGCGGCGGCGCACATCGGCCTCATCAAGGACGTCGTCGTGCACGAGGGTGGCCATGTGGACCATCTCCACGACGGCGGCGAGAACGATATGTCCCTGGCCGTTGCGGCCTGTCGCCGCACCGGAAAGCAGCAGCAGGCGCGGGCGCAGCAGTTTGCCGCGATAGCGCCGGACCTGGTCGACCAGATCGTTTACGAAGGCGAGATCGGAGCCCAGCTCACGGTCGAACACCTCGATGACGCGATCCAGCTCATCGGCAATCGGCGTAGTTAGATCGGGCATGGTCTTCATGGCTGCTCCGGGCGACTGTCCGGTAGGATTCTAAAGTCCAGCAAGGCCGGTTCTCAACTCCGCAGTGTTCTTTCACGAGAATTGAAAGCTCGTCCCGGCATGAATGCACGTCAATCCCTGACACGGGAGAAGAAGCTCAGGATCAGGCTGAAGTAGTAGGCCGTGGCGTAGGCGGCAAACCCGATGTGTCCCCCGCCGGGCAGGATGAGTGCCGCCACCATTGGATTGGTCGTCCACGCCAAGAGGTCCGCGACGTCCTGGGCAGGCGCCAACGGGTCGTTGGCCGCGTGAACGATCAGTGTCGGTGTCCGGGCACTGGCCAGCTTGTTGTGGCCCGGCTCACCCTGGGGATCCATGAGGCAGACAAACCGAGTGGCGTCTTTCATGAGGCCGGGGTAGCTCATGCTTGAACGGCGGAAATCCTCCTCAATAATCTCCCGCAGGCTGGTGGAGGGAGTCGGGTAATTACGATGCTTCATTCGCGCTTTGATGGAGCCCTGCAAGCCTGCGAACGCTGGATGCTCAAACCGCGACCACGGTCGATCAAGTTCGTCCATCAATTTCTCAAATCGGAGTACGGGGGAGAATGCCATGACGCCCCGCTTGAAGTGCCGTTGACTGCCGATGTCGCGATAATACGGTGCGATGTGTTCCATGATACCCGGATGATCCGGTGTTGCGCCGTCGATCCAGGACGTCAGGAGCGCATGATTGCCGCCCCAGCAAAAGCCGATGAGCCCGGTCTCTTGAACGAATGACTGCTGCTCCAGCCAGCGCGAGACCGCGAGCAGGTCCAGCGTTTCTTGCACGCCAAATGTGTAATAAACATCCGGCCGAGCCCGATAGGTCTCGCCGTGGCCGCGCAGCTCCAACGCCAGGACGTGGAAGCCGTGTGCCATTAGCGCATTCCCCAAATCGCGTGTTCGCAGGACGTTGTTGTCACCCAAGAGGCCGGGGAGGATCACGAGGCAGTCGGCCTTGGCGAAATCGGCTGCATTCCGGACTCGTCCCAGGCGACCGCAAATCTGAACACCGCCCGAACCGGGAATGCTGATGTCTTCAAAGCCGTCCCAGGGCGGGGTTTTTGCGTCCTGATTTTTGCTGTCGCCGGAGACCTGAGCCGTGTGGGCGAGACCGTCCCAGTTACCGCGGAGCTTTGAGAGCCGCTGGGGATCAATCGCGAAATGTGCAAAGACATCTGTTGGCGAGCCGTCGCGACGGACCAGATGCTCAGTGAGAAGGGCAGGGCGGTCCGGGGGCAGGATTGAGGCCAATTCCAAGTGCACGAGCGCGAGCCACTGCCGGGTCGTCAAAGGTGACCCAGCGGGTTCCGGTGGCGCAGGAATGACGGTCGGCTTGCAGCAGGGAAACGAATGCTCGGAGAAGGGTCTAAGGATCATGTGGGCTTGTCGAAATGTACCACGAAGCCCGGAAGGCGAGGAAGAGACCGAATCGCCCGGACCGAGGTCAGCATGCAGGGGAGTTTTCGGACGTGAAACCCGGGAGGGAAGGGAGCGGACGGCCCCGGACAATTCCGCTTGCTAACCGCCCCTAGAGCCTTCAAGATGTTCCATTCGATTCGGGCCGTCCCCGCAGGGGGTCGGCAGGGAGTCGTCCGGCGTTAAGTCGCGGTTAACCGGACGGGGTCTCCCACTGTCTGGACTCACTGCCGATTTGGAGATTTGGACACCATCGGCGTCCCCGACCAACGGGTATCACCACGCATGACGGACCACCAGCCGACCACTTTGATGACCGGGGCGACCGGCTTCCTCGGGCAATATGTCCTTAAAGAGCTGCTGCTCCGCGGACGCCGCGTCGTGGCGATTCTGCGGGCGCCGTTGCAGGATTCGCGTCGTCGACTCGCAGGCATGCTGAGGCCGTTGGGCGCGGAAATCGACGATTACATTTCATCGGGTCAGTTGATCCTCCGAGAGGGCGCATTGCCGGAGGATCTGCCCGATGGTGAATGGGGCCCGACGGACGACATCCTCGCCTGCGCCGCGAGCCTGCAACTGTTCTCGAAGGGCAACGGCGAACCGCACCGGACGAACATCGACGGCACGGCGACGCTTCTGGAATGGGCCGACCGGCACCATGTCGAGAAGATTCACAGCATCAGCACGGCGTACGTATGCGGCTCGCATACCGAAACGATTCGCGAGGTGTTTCACCCGCGCCCGGCATCGTTTCAGACCGAATATGAAGAGACGAAGTGGGTCGCGGAGGAAATGCTGGCCAACTGGTCAAACGGCAACGGGAACAAGCTCACGGTGATGCGGCCGAGCTTTATCATCGGCGACTCGACCACCGGCTATACCACGCAGTTCGGCGGCTTTTACCAGTTTGTTCGTTTTATTAGTCTGCTGAAGGCGGAGTTCGGCGGCGGCAACGGACACGTGTCGCACATCCCGCATCGCATCCCCGGCAGGGCTGACGATCGGATTCAGAACCTCGTGCCGGTCGACTATGCGGCACGGATGGTCGCGGAGATCGTGCTGGACCCGAAGCTTCACGGCCGGATTTATCATCTGACCGATCCGAACCCGCCGACGTGGGAATTGCTGAAGAAAGGACTCGAGGATTTCTTCGGCATCACCGGGGGAACCTTCGCCGAGAACCACGACCTGCCCTCCGACAAGACCGTGGTCGAATCGCTGATGTTCGAGAAGTACGACCTGCTGATGCCGCGGCTGAAGCACCAGCCGGTCTTCGACGAGTCGAACACGCGCGAGGTTCGCCAGGCCCTGGGCATCGACTATCCCGCCCTGACGCTGCAGCGCCTGTCGACGCTTCTTGGTTATGCAGTTCAGCAGCGCTGGGGGCAGCGCGCGACCCGCCGCCACGATCGCGGGGACTGAAAGGGCCGGATTTACTCGTTTGGCCAGGCGTTTCGCAGAATTATCAGTTGATATTTTAGAATTAGAATTGCGCCGTGGGGAATCTGTATGTGGAATCGGTCAATAGGCGATTTCTGACGGGTTAAGCCTGTTCCACGCCGCATTTCGTATCTATCCGTGGGCAATATCGCGGGCTGAAGGCACAATTGCGCTCAGGAGCTGCGCCGATAGCTCGCTGAAGGAGAGCGGATGACGCAGGTGGCGGAAGGTCAGATCGGCAAAGAAGCGCCGCCGGCGACGCCGCCCGACTGGGAGTCGATCACCGAAGAAATCGCCTGTCCGCTCTGCGAATACAACCTTCGCGGGCTTACCGAGCCGCGGTGCCCGGAGTGCGGGTATCGGTTCGCGTGGTGCGAGATCCTGGACCCGACGTTACGACTGCATCCTTATTTGTTTGAGCATCACCCGGAGCGGAATTTCTGGTCGTTTTGGAAGACCTTTGCGGGCCACCTGCGGCCGATTCGGTTCTGGAAACAGCTTCACCCGAGGCAGCCGTCGCATCCTAATCGCATCTTCAAGTATTGGCTTTGCATTCTCGTTGCGTATCTGCTGACCATCACGGCCGTGATCGGAGCAACGGTTCCCAGTGTCCGTGCGTTCTCGAACCAATATCGAGCGGCACTTCCGAAGGACCCGGTACTTCGTCACGCTAGTCTTAAGTGGCGTTTTGGTGATCGGTTTCAGGAACACGCAACGGTACAGGACTGTTTGGACTGGGAGTATCCAGTTTCAACGATCGGCATCGCAAGGAAGCTGCTCTTCGGAAATCGTAATCCGGTCGGGCCGATGGTTCTCCTCGTTATGTTCTGGCCGTGGCTGACACTGACGACTTTCTACATCTTTCGAAATTCCCTCGGGCGCGCCAGCATTCGATTCGATCATCTACTGCGAATCGTTGTGTACTCGAGTGACGCGGTCATCTGGCCCTGTGCAGGCGGAGTGCTGGCAGTCGCGGGACTCTTTTTGCTTCAGTTCGGCAGAACGCCACTTATGCGTGATAGCATTGCGACCGGGTGGGTTTCCATCTTCGGAATTGCAGCTTTGCTGTGGCTAACTCGCCTGATGGTTGGATTTAAATACTATCTCCGTTATGAACGACCTGTGACAATTGCATTCATTTCACAGCTCATCCTTGTGCTTACAGGCGTTTGCATCGTGGCTGCGATGCGAAACGTCTGAGACTCCCTACTGTCAATAGATTTTTCGAGCATTCAAGGTTGGGTGAGGACGGTCATTACGTTCGGCTGGCTGTTTTCCCGGGCAAGGTCGAGCGGCGTCTTACCGTCGTCGCTTTTGACGGTGGCGTCGGCGCCGCGGGCGAGGAGCTTTTCCAGCAGCGCGAGGTCGCCGTGCATGGCGGCGGAGTGGATGGCTGTCCAGCCTTGCTGCTGCTTCGCGTTCACATCCGCGCCGCTGGAGAGGATCAGGTCGATTACCTCGGCGTTCTTGCCGGCGACGGCGGCGTGAATCGGGGCAACCTTCATTGTGTTGCGTGACGCCGTGTTGACGTTCGCCCCGTGCGACATGAGCAGCCGCGCCGCATCAGGCTGGCCGAAGAAGCACGCCAGCCCCAGCGGAGTCATGCCGTCGGACGAGAATGAATTCACCATCGCCGAATCGGCATCGAGAAGCTCGCGCAATCGTTCAACCTTGCCCAGCGCCGCCGCCTCAAAGAGATCGAGCGTGGGGCTTGCCGCGAGGATCGCCTCCACCGCGTCCATCTTGAACTGATACCGGGCGAACATCAGCAGTGAGAGCCCTTGCTCGTTTCTGGATGAGGCCTGGGTCGGGTCGGCCGCGAGTCGTTGCTTTAGGTTCTCGATGTCTCCCGTCTTTACCAGGTCGAATGTGGTCGCCACCGTTGCATTCATCGCGGCCGTCTCCTGCTCTTGACATATTTAGTTGCGCTAACTAATATAGTTCCAGATGCGACAGAAGGCAAGAATATCCCGGGCGAAATCCACCTCCCGGCCCGGCAGGAATCCGGTCGGCGTCGCCGAGATCGCCGACCGCCTCCACTCGGCCGCCATCCACCTCCTGCGACGCCTGCGCCGGGTCGATGAGGTCGCCGGACTCTCCGCCCCGCAGCTTTCGGCCCTGTCGGTCATTGTTTTCGGCGGTCCATTGCGTTTGGGCGATCTTGCCCGGGCAGAGCAGGTGCGGCCGCCGAGCATGACGCGGATCGTCGACGACCTGGTCGCCGGCGGTCTCGTTCACAGGGAGGCGGACAGCAAGGACGGCCGCGTCATTCACTTGACCGCCACCGCCAAAGGCCGTCGCATCATGTCCGAAGGCCGCGGCCGCCGGGTGCAAATGCTCGCTGATGCGCTCGCGGCTCTGAGCGCCGCCGAAAGGAAAACCCTGGCGAGCGCCGTCGGCATCCTTGAGCGAACGATTCACGACAACTTGGCGACATCAAGGCCCTCGCGTTAAATACGCCGAATGGCTGACAACGCCCATCCGCGATTTACGCTCATCGGCTCGGGTCTCTCCGGGGCGCTGCTGGCCGCGTATCTTGGCCGGTCCGGTTATGAGGTTGATCTCTACGAGCGTCGCGAGGACCCGAACGCGGGCAACTTCGTCGGCGGTCGCTCGATCAATCTCGCGCTTTCCACGCGCGGCATCGCCGCTCTGGAGCGCGTCGGCATCGCGAAGGATGTACTCGCCGCGGCGATCCCGATGCGCGGCCGGATGATTCACGGCCCGCGCGGCGACCTGCATTACCAGCCGTACGACAAAGACCCAAGTCGCTACATCAACTCCATCGGCCGGGCCGCCCTCAACAGTGCCACCATCGCGGCGGCGCAGAAGCACGCCAACGTCCGCGTGCATTTCAATCATCGCTGCACCGAGGTGGACCTGGATCGACCGGCGGCCAAGCTCATCAAGACGACGACGAACGAGAACATTGAGGCGGTCAGTGACATTGTCATCGGCGTCGACGGGGCGTTTTCCGCCGTGCGCCGGTCGATGCAGCGGCTGGATCGGTTCGATTACTGGCAGGATTATCTGCGTCACGGCTACAAGGAACTGACGATTCCCCCGACTTCGACCGGCGGATTCGCGTTGGAGAAGAACGCCCTGCACATCTGGCCGCGGCACAGCTTCATGATGATCGCCCTGCCGAACCCGGATGCGTCGTTTACCTGCACGCTGTTCTATCCCTTCGAGGGCCCGGTGAGTTTCGCGGCCTTGAAGTCCGACGACGACGTGCGGCGGCTCTTCGAGCGCGAGTTTGCCGATGCCGTGCCGCTGATGCCGACGCTGCTGGACGACTTCAACGGCAATCCCACAGGCTCGATGATGACGTTGCGCTGCGGACCTTGGCACCACGGCGGAAAGGTGGCCCTTCTCGGCGATGCGGCGCATGCCGTCGTCCCGTTCTACGGGCAGGGGGCCAATGCCTCCTTCGAGGACTGCATCATTCTGGACGAGTGCATCGCCGCGCACGCCCCGAACTGGGGGCGAGTATTCGCGGAATACAGCCGTATCCGCAAGCCGGATTGCGATGCTCTTGCGACGCTGGCGGTGGAGAACTTCTACGAGATGCGCGACAAGACCGCCTCGCGCGCCTTTCGATGGCGCAAGAAGTTTGAGCGCAGCCTGCACACGCTGCTGCCCGACAGCTTCACGCCGCTCTATACGATGGTATCTTTCACGCGCACGCCGTATGCCCAGGCCGTGCGAAAGGCGCGGCGGCAGGATATGGTCGTGGCGATAGTCGCGGCCCTGTGGATGGTCGTGGTGCCGGCGGCCATCCTTGCGTGGCAGGGGACCATGAAACCACCGCAGGCCCTGACATTGATGGCGACGATCGTCTATTCCGCCGTCATGGTGATGTATGCGAGGAGTGTTGTCCGCAAACGGCTGCGCGAGAAGTAGAGGAACCGCCGATCATGCCGCTGACTTATAGCGAATATCTGAAACTGGAGAGCCTGCTGGCCCTGCAGCAGCCTCGCTCGACGCCGCCGGAGCACGACGAGATGCTCTTCATCATTATTCACCAGACGTACGAGCTGTGGTTCAAGCAGATTCTGCACGAACTCAACAAGCTCAAGCACGACTTCTCGAACGATGATCTCTATGGGGCCATTCACACACTCAAGCGTTGCCGCACGGTGATGAAGACGCTCGTGGGTCAGATCGACATCCTCGAAACCATGACGCCGACGAGCTTCAACAGCTTTCGCGACCGGCTGGAGACCGCCTCCGGGTTTCAATCCACGCAGTTTCGCGAGGTTGAGTTCTGCCTCGGCTACAAGCGCGCGGCGACGCTCAAGTATCTTCCCGACGGGTCGCCGGGCCTTGCGGCCATTGAGCGCCGCCTCAAGCAGCGCAGCGTCGTCGATCACTTTTACGATTTTCTCCAGCAGCGCGGTGTTCAGATTCCCGAGCCGGTTCGCACGCGCGACATCACCGAGGCGAACGGGCCGAACGAGGAAATTCAGGAGGGCATATTGCGGCTCTATCTCAATCACCCTGATCTGGCGATCCTCTTTGAGCTCATGACGGACTTCGACGAGGGATTGCAGGAATGGCGCTATCGCCACGTGAAGATGGTCGAGCGCACCATCGGCGCGAAGCAGGGGACCGGCGGCTCGCCCGGCGTGCCGTTTCTAAAGGAATCGCTCTTCAAGCCCGTGTTCCACGACCTCTGGGCGATCCGGCACCGTATGTGATGCATGGACTCGGGTTCGTAGACCCGGTGCGCCCCATGCATCAGGGCATCCACGAGGAATGAGAGTTGCGCGCCACGGTCGTCACCCTCTCCGCTCTTTCGATTTCTATTGCCATCGGCGCCTGCGCCAAACGCGAGGCCGAGGAGCCCGTTGCGCGAGCAGGTGACGAAATCGTGGTCTGCGGCCAATACTTCCACACCGGCGCACCGGTCGTCCTTTGGACCGACCCCGGCGGCTACGATGCGTACCGTATCGAGTGTCGGTTCACGCCCGACCGCATGATGCCGACTGAGGCGCGTCGCCGGTCGTCTCCCGCGCGGTACGATACATTCCGGGAGAATCTTCCCGATTCCGTGGCACTGCGCGTGCGCAGCGAGGGATGGACCCTGCCGCTGTTGCAAGAGCAGATTGATCTGTTTGTATTGCATTACGATGTATGCGGCACTTCGCGGGTCTGCTTCAAGGTCCTGCATGACATGCGCGGGCTCAGTTCGCACTTTCTGCTCGACGTGGATGGAACCATCTACCAAACGCTGGACGTGAAGGAGCGCGCCCGGCATTGCGGCGTGGCGAACGATCGCAGCGTCGGCGTCGAGATCGCCAACATGGGGGCGTATGAGGACAAGGGCGAACTCGACAAGTGGTATAAGCCCGACGCGGGAGGCTGGCCGGTCTTTCAGCCGAACGAAGTCAATGGCTCGACCGGCATTCGCACGCGTGGATTTGTCGCCCGTCCGTCACGGCGCGAACTAGTCGGCGGCCGCATTCACGATCGCGATCTTTTTCAATACGACCTGACCGACGCCCAATACGACTCGCTGGCGAAATTAAGCGCTGCACTTTGTCGCGCATTGCCGCGCATTTTGCCCGATGCGCCGCGCACGCAGAGCGGCGAAGTTCGGACGGGCGTCTTGTCGACTGACGAACTCGCGAAATTCAGAGGCATACTGGGTCACTTTCACGTCACTGAAGACAAGATTGATCCCGGTCCGGCCATGAATTGGGCGCGATTGCTGCGGCAAATGCGAGCGAATTGAGACCGTGCGGCGGCGGCCTGTTTCGTCCAATTAGCATCTCGTAAGTCGATTGAATAACACTAGTTACATCAGTCGCTGGAATTGGCGGAGGGCGTTTAATCGGGCGGCATGCTTGAGAAAAAATTGGACCGACCGGCGACATAGCTTAACTGCCCCGCCGAAGCTGCCGACGAGAAGGCCAAGCCCCGGTAATGGACCGGGAAAAAAAGTGCCTCTCGAGGGACAGTAGTATGACTTTCAAGACGAAGAACTTCAGCAAGGCCGGGTTCAAAGCTCAGATCACCCGGAAGCAGAGCCAGTTCAACCGATTCAAGCGACGCTTTGCCGCATCGCGGAACCCGGTCGAGAAGAGCTTCCTGAAGAGCGAAGCCACCCAGATCGTCAACGATCTGAAGGCTTGCAGCAAGATGTGGAAGAGCTTTGGTTTCGGCGCCTGCACCTGGATCACGCGGAACTTCACCACGGCCGGCTTCAAGAGCACCACCAAGTCCGGCATGACGAGCCGCCGGAAGAACACCCGCAAGTACGGAAAGAAGAGCTACGCCAAGCGCAGCTATGCCAAGCGCAGCAACAAGAGCCGCACGAGCGCCCGCCGCTCCACGAAGAGCCGGGTCAATGCTCGCCGCCGCAGCTACGTCGCCTGGTAAATCGCGACGAACCGTATTCGTCCGTCGAGCGGGCGCGGCGCTCCAAACACGCCGACGCCGGCCGATGGACAACGGGCCAAACACGCCGACGCCCCCACCGGGAAGAACCCCGCGGGCGTCGGTTTCTTTTTTACCCGGGTTCGCGGGCGCGGTGGTTTTGCCGCATGCCGCGTTGGCTGATATCATGGTGTCAGATAAGGAGCAATGCGGCTCCGTGACATCCGCCCGATTGGGAGCATGACTCGATATGAGTACGACAGACGCGATCACGATCGTCTCCGGACTACCGAGGTCCGGCACTTCCATGATGATGAGCATGCTGGACGCCGGCGGCATTCCGCCGGTTCAGGACGGCATCCGCAGCGCCGACGAGGACAATCCCAAGGGCTATTACGAGTTCGAGCGCGTCAAGAAGATCAAGGAAGACAAGACCTGGCTGCCGGAGGCCCGCGGCAAGGTCGTGAAGATGATCTCGCAGCTCCTGCTCGACCTGCCGACCGATGGCTACAGCTACAACATCCTGTTCATGCGCAGGGCGATGCCGGAAATCCTCGCTTCGCAAAAAGAGATGATGAAGCGGCGCGGGACGGTGAAGGACGGCGGTCCCAGCGACGAGGAAATGGCCAATCTGCTCAGCAAGCACGTCGAACATGTGCTCAAGTGGGTGGACAGTCATCCCTGCTTTCAGCTTCTGGAAGTGGACTACAACGCCATGCTGAAGAACGCTGTCCCTCACATCGCCGCGATCAACGCCTTTCTTGGCGGCAAGCTCGATACCGCCGCTATGTCAGCCGTCGTAGATAAGAATCTCTACCGCCAGCGGAAGAGCTGAGGATCGCCGGCGATCTTCTTTGAGACGGCCCTTCCTATACGTATCTCAGCGCGTTGGCGCCGGGGCGAATCGGGCCTGCGCACCAGCGGCGCACCAAGGCCGTCCCGATGCGACGCAGGACACGGGTTCCCGCCGAAATACTCAGGAACGGACAGGCCGGAGCGGTCGCGTTTTTAGACCGCCGAAGCCGCCTGGATTATCATTTCCTCGGGTAAGAGAAGAGTCCCCCGGCGGAAAGAAAACCCCTTCGCAACCGAGGCGCTAACATGAAACTGATCGTCCACGCAGTCGCAGTCTTGATTCTGGCGATAGCCTCCGAAGCGAGGGCCCAAAATTTGACCTTTGAGCGATATCAGCTTTCCAACGGCATGACCGTCATCCTCCACGAGGATCACAGCCTGCCGGTGGCCTGCATCAACACCTGGTTCTACGTCGGTTCCAAGGACGAGGAACCGGGCCGCAGCGGATTCGCCCACCTCTTCGAACATCTCATGTTCATGGGTACCCGGCGCGTGGCGGGCAACTCGTTTGACGTGATCATGGAGCGGGGGGGCGGCTGGAATAACGCCTCAACATCCGAAGATCGAACGAACTACTTTTCCTTCGGTCCGTCGAGCTTACTTCCGACCCTGCTGTGGCTCGACGCCGATCGACTCGAAGACCTCGGCAAAGAGATGACGACGGAGAAACTCGACAAACAGCGCGAGGTCGTTCGCAACGAGCGCCGGCAGACCAGCGAGATGCAGCCTTATGGCCGAGCGGATCTGAAGATCGGCGAATTGATGTATCCGCCGGAACATCCCTATCACCACACCGTCATCGGTTCACATGAAGACCTGGAAGCGGCCACGCTTCAGGACGTCAAAGACTTCTTCGCCAAATACTACGTGCCGAACAATGCCTGCCTCGTCGTCGCGGGCGATTTCGATCCAACCGAGATCAAGCCGCTGGTTGAAAAGCTCTTCGGCACCCTGCCGCGCGGAGGCGAGCCGCCGCACAAACGTGCGGAGCTGGTCAGCCTCAACGAAGTCCGCCGCGTGACGTACACCGACAACGTGCAATTCCCCCGACTCACCTATGGCTATCACAGCCCGGCGAACTTTGCAGAGGGCGACGCCGAGATGGACCTCGCGGCGGGCGTACTCGGCGACGGGAAGAACAGCCGGCTGTACAAGAAGCTGGTCTATGAGGAGAAGCTTGCCACCAACGTGTCGGCGAGTCAGTATTCGAGCCACCTCGGCTCGCTTTTCCAGGTGGAAGTGACGGCGCAGCCGGATGCCTCGCGCGAGCGCATCGAAGAATTGACGGATGAAGTCCTCGCAGCCTTCGTCAAGGACGGCCCGACGAAGGACGAACTGGAGCGTCAGAAGACTTCTCACGAGTTCTCAACCGTCTCGCGGCTCGAGTCGCTTCTGGCGCGTGCCGATCAGCTCAACGAGTATCAGTTCCATCTCGGCACGCCGGACGGGCTGAAAATCGATCTCGCGCGATATCGCATGCCGTCGCCCGAGACCGTTCGCGATTGGGCTAAGAAAGTGCTGACGCCCACGGGTCGGCTCATCATGTGGGTGCTTCCGGAGAAATCGGCGACCGATCTGATCGCGGCGCGAGAGAAGCAGCCGGCCGACTCCGTGGACAAGCCGTTTACACCGCAGCCGCCGGAGCACTTCCGGGCGGGCGGCATCGCCGTCGATTTCTGGCGCCGGCCCGAGCTGCCGCTCGTTCACGTCTCCGTGATGCTGCGAGGTGGTGCGGCGGAAGACAAGCCTGAACAGGCGGGCCTAACCTATCTCACCGCGAGCATGCTCGACGAAGGGACCGGCAATCTGGATGCGCTGCAATTCGCCGATGCGATGGACCAGCTCGGTGCGATGATGACCGTCTCCGCGGGGCAGGAATTCGTGATCCTCAATCTCACCGGGCTCAAGAAGAATATCGACAAGTCGCTCTCCCTCTTCGCCGACGCCATCTGGCGGCCGAAGATCAGCGAGAAGGAATGGGACCGCGTCAATCGCCTGCACGTCGAAGGACTCAAGCAGGCGGAGGACCGCGCGGCGGTCGTGGCAACGCGCGTCGGCCTTCGAGCCTTCTTCGGCCACGATCATCCCTACGGTCGGCCGCAGGATGGCACCGTGGAGACGGTCAGCAAGCTCAATGTGAATGACGTACGCTCGCGGTGTTTGGAACTGTTCGTTCCCTCGCGGGCGAGGTTCTTCATCGCCGGTGACCTGACCCGCGAAGAGGTAGAGAAGGCACTCGAGATTCACTTTGCCGCCTGGCAACCGGGAACTCAGTTGAGCGCCAACGCCGGCGACTGGGATGAGAAGAAGCTCACCATGCCGGGCGGAGCGTTCAAGTCTTCAATGACGCTCGGATTGCCGGAGCCGGCCGACCGCAAGATGCGCGTCGTCATCGTCGACAAGCCGGACGCGGTGCAGACCGTGATCCGCTTCTTCATGCCCGGCCCCAAGTACACCACGCCGGATCGCGTTCGCCTGGAAATGCTCAACACCATCCTCGGCGGCAGCTTCACCAGCCGGTTGAATCAGAACCTGCGCGAAGACAAGGGGTACACCTACGGAGCCCGGTCGAGTTTTAATATGGCCCCGTCCATCGGCTATTTCTCCGCGGGCGCCGATGTGCAGGCCGAACACACCGGCGCGGCGATTAAGGAGTTCTTCGCGGAATTCAAAAAGCTTCGCGGTGGGGATATCTCCACGGAGGAGGCCGGAAAGGCACGAGAGACGAACCGCATGGACCTCGTCCAGTCCTTCCAGGGATTGTCGGGCCTCGTCGCCACGGCGGAACTGCTCGAGCAAAACGGCCTGCCCTTCGACACCATTGGCGATGACCTCGGACAGATGACCAAGATCAATTCGGACGACCTCAACAGCATCGCGTCATCGGCCATCCCGCTCGATCAGGCGCTGCTCGTGTTGGTGGGAAAGAAGGAACTTATCGAGTCGCAGATCAAGGACTTGGGCCTGCCTGCACCGGAGCAGTTGACGGCTCGTGGAGAACCTTTGGGTGATTCAAAGCGAAATTAGCTCCGCGTGCGCGCGATGGCCATTGAGTGGCGTCAGGCTATTGGGCGGCGTTTTCTGACAAGTCCGGTGGGTTCATTGCTGCGTTGATGCGCTCTATCAGTTCGACCGCGGATTGGTCTTGCCTGTACTTGTAGTTTTCCTCCGCAAGTAGCCGCGCTCGTTCGATGGATTCCCCCGCCTCCAGGTACAGCATGGCCAACGCCTCAAGCGTATAGACTTCGCCTGCGTCGATGGCTTTCTGAAAGCCGGACTCCGCTGCCTTGAAGTGCGCGGTTGCGTCGCGCTGATGACCAAGTTTCCTCGCCAGCGCGAAAGACTTCGCGTGCAGAACGGGGTCGCCGCTATCGTTCGCGAGATGAGCATAAGTAGCGAGCGCCGATTCCGCTTTACCCTCAGCCTCCAGGACTTCAGCATCATGGATCGCTAGTTCCACGCTATCGGGATCGAGCCGACGCGCCGCATCGAGGAGTGGCTTTGCATCCGCCGCGCGGCCGGAATCGATGAACGTACCCGCCGCCATGATCAGCGCCCATGCCTGCAATTGGGTTGCCTTCTGAGCTTGCGCTGCCTCGGCGGAAGCAAGGAACGCGGCCCGAGCGTCATCGCGGCGGTCCATCGCTAATGCGACCTGGCCCCGGGCAGCCTCGACATGGAAATCATCCGCGAGGCCAGAGGCCGCGACGACGCTCTGCGCCTCGAGTACTCGCCCCAACGCCAGGAGCGCTTCAACGCGCATGGCTACAAGCGACGGGTCCTCCGGCATCGCGCCGGCGGCGCGATCAATCCAACGCAGGGCGTGCTCAAAGCGATGTGAGAAATTGCAGACCGCCGCAGTCGTCTTCATCGCATCGAAATTCGGCTGAATCTCCATCGACCGGGCGAGCACCTCGCGCGATCGCGCCAGCCAGACCGGATCGTGCGTACACCGCGCCTTGTCTAAATAGGCAGCGCCCAGCAGCGCGTACGCGGGATAAAGGCGCGGCTCGCTCCGCACACGATCTTGATAATAGGAAATGCGGTGATCTATCTCTCGAACCGACGGCGAGGGCCGGGCGCAGCCGACACCGATGAGGAGTCCGGCCAGGCTTGCCGCCGCGATCGTCGCTCGCCGGCTAACGGTCATTCCTGAGGGCTTGGTCCGTTGACTCCTGCTCGATCATGATCCCGCGATCTTTCGAGTGGTCGGCGTCGGTCGATTCAGCATTCGCGGGCGGTGAATGCGGCGGAGAGAGATAGGGGAACTCCGCGAGGAACGGGAGATCGTTCGTCGCGGGGAACGGTGCATCATTCATCAGAACGCGTGGGTCCGCAACAATGTCCACGACGTCATCAGCCAATTCCCGGCCGTTCGGATACGCGACCGGTCGCGACGTATCAAAGATGACCACGTCGGGCACAAGGCCCAGGACTGTTGCGTGCTGCCACGGCTCCAGGCTGTTCATCGGGTCGTTCTCGGGAAACATGGATCGTAGGGCACGGCCCGCCATGTCCTGAAACGGCCCACTCAGCGAGGGGACCTGCGAGGTGGCCCAGGTCAGAATCGTGCTGCCGGCGGGCGCGACCATGTCGAGCGGCATATCGACCACAATCGCGGCCACGTTGCGGCCCTGACGAGGCCCGCGAATAAACGGATCATCTCGCAGCCCATAGAACCGACGCACTTCATTCATCCTCGCCAGCGGGAGTCCCTTGGTCTTGAAGAGCGGAGCGGCGGGGTTGGCAAAGGTGAAGGTCAATTCGACGTCCGACTTGCGCACCTTGCTAAGATCAAGAATCGTCCCGCCGTAGGTCGTGAGGTCGGACGGATTGTCGAACGAGACGGGCGTTGACTTGTTGATAACGATCTTCACGACGAGGTCGCTCGCGAAGGTGTACGAAGTCGCCTCCGGCGGTATGGCAGGATTCATGCAAACGGATAAAACCAGCTTGCCGTCCCGAATGAAAACGTGATAGTCGGTCAGCAGCGCATCGCGCCGGTTGGCGTTAATCAACGTCGGCGTGTCGCCGTGATCGGCGGCGCGCAGAACACCCGCCGACGCAAAGCAAACAACCAGCGCGAGCAGACTTTTTCCAAACTGATTTACGTTTCTCATGGTGTTTCTCCTGATTTCTCCCCAAGGGATGACTTGGGAGATTATCCCAATTTGCAGATTCAGATTCAAGCCCCGCCACCAGGGCCAAATGCGCCACCCCCGGGGAATGTGTGTCGCTGCACGGTCCCGACGTGTGTCAGTCCGTTTTCTCATCAGCAGCGAGTGCGCTGATGTGATCCATGATGTCCCGCGACACCTCGGCGTAAGCGGATTTGTCTCGTTCCCGGCCCTTCCATGGGGACAGGTCGATCGGCTTGCCATAGCGCACCCGGGCACGCTGGCGGATCAGCAGGGGGGCCAACAGGCTGAAGAAGTCGCCGTACTTGCCGCCGAAGAACGGGCGCTGATGCACGCCGGAGATGTAGGCCGGGACGACCGTCGCGCCGGACCGAAGTGCCAGCATCCCGACACCATCGCGCACGCCGAGTTCATCCCCGGGAAAGACGATTCGCCCCTGTGGAAAGATGCCCAGGCAGCGGCCCGACTCCAGATGCCGCAGTGCCGCCTTGATCGACGAGACATCCACGGCCGTCCGGTTCACCGGCACGCACTCGATGAGTTCCACGATGCGTCGAAACAGTGGGAAGCCCGCGAACTCCTTGGCGATCATGAAGCTCACGAACCGGTTGGGGCTCGTTGCGCTCAGAAGGAAGGGGTCCAGGCTGCTGCAATGATTTGCCGCGACGATGACCGGCCCATGCGCCGGCACGGTGCAAATGCCGTCGCGCTGCACGCGCGCCCAGAATCGGCAGTAGAACTGATTGAGATTGGTGACAAACGTAATCGCCCGGCCGAAGCGACCACGGCGGAGTCGCACCATCGTCGTCCACATGCCGGCCGCGAAGAGGCCCAGCGACGTGAGTCCGGCGATCCAGGCGATGTGGCGATCGATGTTTGGCCACTCGGGTATGCCGAGGACGCCCGTCGCCAGCAGCAGCCCGGTCATCGTGCACAGATCGTTCACGCCAAAGACGCGGCCGCGCACGAAGTCCGGCGTGATGCGCTGCAGCAGGGCGTTCACGCTGACCTGAATCCCCGCCCCGAACATGCCGATCAGGATGATCCCGGCCGCGCAGAATCCCTGATGCCATCGAAATTGGACCGACGCCGCGACGAGCAGCCCGCTCACGCCCGCTAGCTTCAACGACCACGAAATCGCCAGCTCACTCCGCAGCGAGCCGCCGAGCACCGTCAGGATGATCGAGCCCAGCAACAATCCGCCGCCGAGCAGCCCCTGGTAGATACCGATGTCGGCGTAACTGCCGCCGAACACGTCCTTCACGATGGCCGGAATAACGCTACGCATGATCGATGCGCCGGCCCACAATATCGCGGAGATAAGGATTAGTTCGGCAACACGCCGGTGCCGCGCCACGTACCTAAATCCATTCGTCAGCGACGCCAGTCCATGGCCTCTATCGGCCGCCTCGGGCCTGGGCGGCGGACGGATCATCAGAATGCACAGTCCGCTGGCGACGAAGGTGAGCGAATCGAGCTTGAAATTCGCTGTAACGCTGACGTTATCGACCAGCCACCCGCCGACCACTGCCGACGCGATCGATGCGATCATGCCCAGCCCCGCTGTTGACGCATTCGCCCGCACGATTTGGTCAGGCCGAATCAGCGTGGGAAGTAGCGCAAGTCTCGCGGGCGAGAACATCGCGGCAAACATGCCGAGCAGCAGCAACGGCAGCATCGCCACCCACAGTGACAGTGGGTCGCTGTCCGCCGTGCCCGGCTCCAGCCAGCGGTGCAGCCGCGTGAGTATGACCAGCATCTCGAAGATGATCGCGGCGCGAACCACGTCCGCCGTCACCATGATCCACTTCCGCGGCAGGCGATCGGCCACCACGCCGAATATCGGCCCCAGTGCGAAAAAGGGGAACATGAATACAAAAGTCATCACGGCCTGACGCCGCGTCACATCTGTGACACCCGGGTCCAGGGCGTGTTGCAGCTTGAGCAGTGCCATCTCGGAGAGGTGGTCTCCGAAGGCGGATATGCCGTAGGCAATCCATAGGAGGATGAAGTTGCGATTGGAAAAGAGCGAGCCCGCCGCGTTCCGCGCGGCGTCAGTCATCGTCCCCTTCTGGTCCTGCCTCGACATGAGGGCGTAGCATAGCAGGAGCCGACGGCCGGGGAATGGCGCATCGCCGCGATCGAGTATTCGTGCGGACGCGTGTCGCTGCCTATTTTGCTGCCGTCGCCTTCGGGGGCTCCGACTTGGCGCCTTCCTTGATGGCGAACATCGCCTTGCGATTGGTCACGTACAGGACGCCGTGCGACGCGACGGGGCTGGTATAGACCGAGTTTTCCAGATTATTCGTAGCGATGAGCTTTTTCTTTTTGGCGTGCTCGAAGACCAGCAATTCGCCGTCTTCTGTGCCGAGCATGACCTTGCCGTCGACGACGTACGGTGAACCCCAGATGGCCGCGAAAGTATCGTGAACCCAATAGGGCTTGCCGGTCTTCGCATCGAGGCAATGCAGGAAGCCCGACAGGTCGGCGGCATAGACGAGGCCGTCTTTCACGGCGCAGGTGGACAGCGACCGCTTGAAATCCTCGTCGCCGAAGTGCCACATCCTCCCTGATTCGGTGACATCGCCCTTCTTGGTCGCGTCGATGCGATAGAGATGGCCGACGCCCTCGCCGTGCTCTGGATCCTGCCCGACGCACAGAAAGACGCTGTCGTCATGAATGACCGGCGTGGCGATGATGTTGTTGCGCGTGCCCCGGCCACCGAGCTGCCAGACGGAGTCCTTCGGGTTCAGGTCGAACTTCCAGATGAGTTCGCCGGTCTTTGGCTCAAATGAATAGCACCACCCGTCACCGCCCGCGAAGATCACCTGGGGCGTGCCCTTAATGACCGCATAGGCGGGGTTTGACCACTGACCGTGCAGAATGTGAGTGCCGGGGTCCTTGCGCTCCCAGACAAGCTCGCCGGTGTTCTTGTTGACGGCGATAAACGAAGGAGCATCGGGGGCGGGGATGTTCAGGTGACCTTCATCGACGCCGTTGGAGGTGGATGCGAAGACCAGATCGCCGCCGATCACCGGAGAACACGTGGCCAGATTATGGGGGAAGACCTCGAGGTCTTCGAACATGTCCAGAACCCAGATGAAATCAGCGTCCTCCTTGTCCTTGTACTGCTCTTCCTTGTAGGGGCCGTCGTTCTCGCCATCCAGAAAGCCCTCGACGTCGGCGCAAACAAGCTGACACTGATTGCTCACGTAGTAGATGCGCTTGCCCTCGACGGCGGGCGAAGAGCAGATGCCCTGCTCGGGCCAGTCGTTGACGCGGCCGGTGGGCAGCTTGTCATGCGTGGCCTGCCAGAGCAGTTTGCCGGTCTTCTGGTCCACGCAGACGATGACGCCCTTGTCGCCGGTGATGTTCGGCCGCAAAGTGCCGCCGTTATTGGTGCCGACGAAGATGCGCCCATCGGCGACCACCGGGTTTCCATAGGTCTGCGAACCCAGCCCGACGACCCACTGAATGTTCTCGCCCTTCTTCACATCCCATTTCGCGGGTATCCCGGTTTCATCGGAGACCATGTTCCGATCCGGCGCGCCGCCCCACATCAGCCAGTCGCCCTTTTTCGGCTTCGGCGACTCGGCTCGGCCGACGCAGCAGGCGGCTAGAACCACTGTGCCTGCCAGTAAAGACAATGACCCGAAATTCACGATCTTGTTCATCTTCCGTGGCCTTCCCGAATAATCGCGATTATTCATTGATGAATACCTGATAATTGTCAAAGAGAATCCCCGCCCCCTCCTTCTTCACCGTTGTTCCGTTGGAGAACCCATTGATGCCGGGCGCCCCTTCGGTGTTGGGGCAATCGTCCACCAACTCGATCGTCCACGCATCCGGCTCCTTCTGGTCTCGCGGCCAGAGCTTGCCGCGGATCGTCGCCTTGCCGCCCGACAAATCGCTGCGCATCTTCATTGTGTACCAGATGCCCGGCGTCATTTCGTAGCGGACCTGTTTCTTCAGGCTGTGGATCGGCTCATCCTTCCATCTGCCGATCTCCAGTTCATGGAGCTGCCCCTGGAAGACGAGTTGATATCTCGCGTTGATCAGACCCATGTCCGGCAGGGTGATGCGCCGACCGCGCTTGGCCTTGGCCAGCATGTCCGCCTGGACGGTGTAGCCGGCGGGAATCGGCGGGCCGCTGAAGGCCTCCAGCCGCATGTACGGCGCCGACGGACTCTTGGCCAGTTTTTGCAGGACGATGTTCCCGTCCACGTCAGCCAGCGCGCTCTTCACATCGAGCCCGATCCAGCCGGCCGGCAGAGTGCCGGGCTTCATCTTGTCGAAGCTCTCGTGGATCGGCAGGCGCGGCGAAATGCGAATGCGGCCGCCCGCCTTGACGCCGCCGAGCTGCGCCGTGATGGCGCCGGATGAGAACACGTTATCAGTCGCAGCCGTAAAGTTGCCGCTCTTGTCCACATTGCCGCCGACGCGCTCGACAGACCAGGTCACCGGCTTGCCATCGATCTGAACGCCGTTGGCATCGAAGACGCGGGTTTGAAATGCCACGCGCTCGCCCGGTGCGACCGTCATTTCGGCGGGAACAACCAGCAGCGACGCGGGCTTGTCCTTCTGAGCAGGGGCCTCGGCTGCCATGGACGGCGCCGGCTCGGCCTTTGTCGACTCGCCCTTCTTGCCGAGACAGTAGGTGCCGTAGCGCGTCATGAAATAGACGCGGCCGTCTGAGACGATGGGCGCGCCGTTGATCTCGACGACGGCCTTGTCTTCGCGCTCGAAGTGCTTGGTGTCAAGCTCGATGCACTTGTCGCCGGCGTCCTTGAGGATTTTGAAAATCCCGTTGACCTCGCCGATGTAGATGACGCCGTCTTTGGTGACCACCGGCGAGCCCTTCATGGCCCGGCCGACGCGGTATTCCCAGTACTTCTTGCCGGACTTCGCGTCGAAGCAGTGCATCTCGGCGGAATTATCGACGACGTAGAGCCGTCCGTTGGCCAGTGCGGGAGATGCGTACCCCGCCGTGATGCCGTTGATGCGCCAGATTTCGCCCTTGTCGGTGATATCGCCGGTCAACGAACCATCGAGGCAGACGATCGCCCCCATGTCCGTAATGTTCAGGTTTTCCTCGCTCTGTGTGACATAGACGAATTTGCCATCGACGACGGGCGACGTGTTCAGTCCCCGCTTGGCCAGGCGATACTGCCACACGCGCTCGCCGGTGCGAACCTTGATGCCGTAAACGTTGCCGTCGGCGCACGGTGTGATGAGAAGTCGAACACCGTTGATGACCGTCACCACGGGCGTCGCATAGGTGGTGTCGAGGGGCTTGTCGCCCGGCAGAGCCGACCAGATCAGCTCGCCGGTTTTCTTGTCGAAGGCGAGGAAGCGGTGACCGGCCTTGTTCGGACCTGTATCCCAGCCCGCGAGGAGGTACTCAATGCTGATGATCGCCTTGTCCTCGTCGATGATCGGCGTATGAACGCGACCGCCGTATCCGCTGAAGCGCCCAAAGTTCTCTCCCAGCGCCTCCTTCCAGATGAGTTTGCCGTCCGACCCGCTGAGGCACATGAAATCACCGCCGGTGCCGTAGGCGTAGATATTGCCCGTCTCGGGATCGGCGACGACCGACGACCAGGCGATGCGATTCTCGACGATGTCGGAAAGATAGACGTTGAAGCGGTAGGCCCAGATGGTCTTGCCGGTGTCGGCGTCGAGGCACACGACCTGCTCGCCGACGCACTTGTCCTCGCCCGCCGGGGCAATGGCGTAGAGCCGCCCATTCATCAGGATCGGCGTGCTGCGGCCGCCGATATCCGACTTCCACAGTTGGTTTTCACCGTCGATTTCCCATTGAGTGACGACGGCGTTTTCCCGGGCAAACCCGGACTGCTCCGGGCCCCGCCAGCCCAACCAGTCCGATGCCGACGCGGTTGATGCGCCGCCCAGGGTTGTGGCCATCGCCAGGACGACGGCGATCCAGGTTGGTTCTCGCAGATTCGACGCGCGTGTCGCTAACTGTCGCATGTTATCTCTCTCCCGCGAAATCAATCGGCGTCCAGCGCCGGCCGTTAGGTCAGTCTTGTGAATCGCCTGGCCTTCATCTCGTACCGCGGCAATGAGCCCGGCTCTGCCAGGCTGACTGCGGGCTTGAAGTGCAACCGGTCCTGCACCGCCGATTCCAACCGCCGCGCGAGGGATCCATCACCCTCAAGTGTCGGCTCAATCTCGATATTCAATTGCGTCATGGCCCCGCGCGCATCCACTTCCAGTCGATATTCGGCAACGCCGCCGATGCCCCGCACGATGTCGTCGATCTGCGAAGGATACACGTTATTGCCGCGAATGAAAAACATCTCGTCGATACGCCCAAGAATGCCGCCATCGACCCTCGCGAAGTGTCGCCCGCACGCGCACTTCCCACGGCTGACGCGCACCAGATCGCCTGTGCGGTAGCGAATCAGCGGCATGCCCCATCGACCGAGGTGGGTCACGACCAGTTCGCCCAACTCGCCGTCTGGCACCGGCTGCCGCGATTTCGGATCAATCACCTCGATGATGAATTCGCTCTCCATCAGATGCATGCCGCCCGGCGACTCTTCACATTCAAAGCCGAACGGCCCGACCTCGGTCAGGCCGGAGTGGTCATATACCCTCGCGCCCCAGGCCGACTCGATCGCCCTGCGTGTCGCGGGAACGCTTCCGCCCGGCTCACCGGCCACGATCAGTCCGCGAACCGCCGATGCCGCGATGTCGATTCCCTCTTCTTTCGCCACTTCCGCCATGCGCAGGGCGTAGGTCGGCGTGCAGCAGACCATCGTCACGTCGTTCTCGGTCAGAAACTTCAATCGCGCGGTGGTCGTCATTCCGCCGGCGGGAAGACTCATGTTGCCAAGTTCGACCGCGCTCTCAAACGCTCCCCAGAAGCCGATGAACGGTCCGAACGAGAATGGAAAAACAAACCGGTCCGCCTTTGTCACGCCGGCCGCGCGATAGATGACGCCCCAGCACTTCTTCCACCATGTCCAGTCTTCGGACCGATCCAGCACGCGAAGCGGCTCTCCGCTGGTGGCCGACGTTTGATGCAGTCGAGTATAGCACTCGAGGGGAAAAGTCAGATTCGTCCCGAAGGGCGGATGATCTCTTTGATCCTGCTGAATTTCAGATCGTGTCGTAAAGGGTAACGCAGAAAAACCATCGACCAGGTCGTCGGCGCTGCGATTTGCCAGCCTGGGACGATAGAAAGCGTTTCGGGCGAGCACCTCGCGCAGCATGGCCGTCAGCTTGCGCCTCTGTAGCGCCGCGATGCCGTCGCGGTCCAGCGTTTCCTCTTCCTGCGTGAAATAGGTCATGGGTTGAGAGATCCGTCGCGGATTCCCGTCGAGGCGCGCAGGGCCGGGCCGACGTTTCACACTCCTCTTACCAACGAGACCCGGATTATAGTTTCACGGCCGCAGCCGGGCGAGCGCGAACATCTCGATGGGCAGCGTCGGCTTCTGATCGATCGCCATGTCGCTCAAAACCCGCCCGACAACCGGGGCGAATTTGAAGCCATGTCCTGAGAATCCGCCCGCGATGAGCACGTTCGCGTGCCGAGGATGGCGATCGATGATAAAATGGTCGTCCGCCGTGTTGGTGTACAGGCAGACCTTGCCGTCCATGCGCGGGCCGTCCGCGCCGCGAAGATGCCGCTGCATGTACCATCGCGCATCCGCCTCATCCGAGGGGAGGATCCGCCGATCGACGTCGTTCGCCGTCGTGATGATGCCACCGTGATGCCGCGCCACCTTGATCCACGGTGGATCCGCGCTGGGGATTCCGTAGTATCCCCGATTGGCGACGAAGTGGATGAAGACCGGAAGCCGATCGGGCGTGAAGAACTCGGGCTGAGTCGGGCTGAACCACATCTGCACCTGTCGCTCCACGCGCAGCGGGATGCCCAGGTCAGCGACGATTCCCGGCAGCCAGGGTCCGGCGGTGATGATGAGTTTGGCGGCCGAATAGGCGCCGCTCTGTGTCTTGACGGTGACACCCGATTCGTTCGCCGACCACTCCAGCACGCACTGATTCGCGACGATCCGGCAGCCTTTCGACTCAGCCAGCCGGGCCATCGCATGGATCGATTTTTCCGGCAGCAGGTAGCCCGCGTCCTGCTCGAAGACGCCCACGTCGCGCTCGGCCGGATCGAGGCCGGGCCATCGCGCGGTCATCTCCGGTTTGTTGAGTACTTCGAACGGCAGCTTGTGCTTTTCCGCGCTGTGCCGCGCCCCACGAATGCTCTCATGATCGGCCGGTCCGACGTTTAGGCAGCCGACCAGGTGCATGAGCTTCTCGCCGCCGGCAGCCTCAATCTCCCGCCACTCGTCGTAGGTCGCGTGAAGCAGTGGGACATACCGCTCGTCCTCGAAATAGGCCTTGCGAATCACGCGCGTCCGCCCGTGGGAGCTGCCCATGTCGTGGGCGAGCTGGAATTGCTCAATTCCGATCGCACGAATGCCGCGCCGGGCAAGCTGATAACACGCCGCGCTGCCCATTGCGCCGACGCCGAGAACGATGACATCGTAGTTTTCCGTCACAACTGAATTGCAACCGCCCGCGCCGCCGCCCGCAAGCCCCTCACCAGGTGTTCATTGCTGTTTGAACCAACGGCTGATGGAGAATCTCCGGCGGCATGTCGTACCAGGCGGTCGTAATCACCCCGAGTGTCCTGCCGTTTTCCTTCGCGCGACGACCATGCGTCGAAATGTTCCGCTGGAATCGGGCGAAATTCGGCGTGCCGTCCTTCATGTCCCCGTTACCCATCCCGGTCGGGCTCGTGATGACGTCAAACCCGCGATCCTGGTAATACTCGATGTACGGCAAAGCCCGAATGAGCCTGGGGAATTCGTCCCCGAGATATTTCCCGAACTCCGCCATAAAGGCCTTGCCCAGCGCTGACTTCATCCGCGACGCTTTCGAGTAGTTCCGCATCACGCCGCGCTGAACGTCGGACAGTTTTTTCGCCCTGCCCGGAACGCTCCATGACCAGTCGTGAGCGACGCGAGGTCCGCCGTATTGGGCATGCGACATCCGCGGAATCAGGATCGGTGTCGGGTCATCCACAACGATGTAATCCCAGTACTGGATGATCGTTTCCTTCGGCAGATGGTCCATCGCGTCCGGGTGGGCGCAAAACGTGTCATCCCAGACGATCGGCCTCTTGCCCTGCTCAATCACCCAGCGCGCGATCGCACCCATGAACCGGCCGTACACCGGGCCGACGCCTTCCTTCTTCACCAGCGGCCGACATCGCGGGCACTCGCCGATCTTTCGCGCTTCGTCGCCGCCGATGTGAAAGTATCTTGACGCGGGATGCAGCGCCATGACGTCCGACATCAGCGACTTGATGAGCGGCAGGCTCTCCTCGTGCGTTGGGCACAGCATGTTCACCCGCCCGTCGCGCTCGCGGAGATGGGCATAGCGATCGTGACCGAGCAGATACTCCAGGTGTGCGAGCGACTGCTGGAGCGCAATGATTTCGATGCCTTCGTCCGCCGCCGCGCGGGTCAATCGGGCGATATCCTCCGGCGAGAGCGTCAAGCCGTCGCGCATCTGCGGCTGATTGGAGAATGGGAATCGCGGGCCATATTCGACCAGCAGCGTGTTCAACTTGAACCGCGCCGCCGCTTCGACCAATCGTAAGGCGGCGTCCAAATCCATCCGCCGATAGCTTTCAAAATTCAGATGAAACCCGCGAACACTCATGGAGGGTTCATCATCGACAGCGCCCATTGGCATATTGGGCTCTGTCGCCAGTTGTCTTAGGGATTGAAGTCCGTAGCGCAGCCCAGCCTCCGAAGCGGCGGCACAGATTACACGCCCAGGTTCCAGGCAGAGCATGTAGCCATTCAGGGCAATTGGCTCGCAATCGTTCGTGAGCAGCAGGGGAAATTCTGGCCCGGATCCGCTCGGTGCCTCCGCAAACCGCTCCACCAACGAATCGGGAACGTTGGCCTGCACTTCTACCTGAAACCTGGACGGCCATGATCTGTCCAACTGTTTCATGAACTGATGACGCGGTGCAGGTATGATCAGACGCGGCTTGTCGCCCAAAGCTTGTTACTCCGTCGGAACCGACGATAACCATCGCGTGCGACTGGCAGCTTGTTGCCAGTACCCGCGCAATTACCGACCTACTCAGAACCGCCGCGCCGATTTACGATGCCTCGCCACCGTCGTCAACCGGTGATGAGGGAACAATCTCCACCATGTGCGGCATCCTCGGCGGCATCTCAATCGAACCCTTCGCGGAACTCAACGACCCCGCCGTCCTCGACCGAGCCATCGATACCATCGCCCATCGCGGGCCCGACGACCGCGGCAGCATGGTCGCCCCCGACTACCGCGCCTTCTTCGGCCACCGCCGCCTGAGCATCATCGACCTCGCCGGCGGGCACCAGCCCATCTCCAACGAGTCCGACCGCATCCACCTCGTCTATAACGGGGAAATCTACAACTTCCGAGCCCTCCGCAAGGCGCTCCTCGATCGCGGGCACAAGTTCCGCACGCAATGCGACGGCGAGACCGCGCTGCATCTCTATGAGGAAGACGCGCGTCGCTTCGTCGAACAGCTTTCCGGCATGTTCGCCATTGCCATCCTCGACGGCGACAAATTGACCCTCGCCCGCGATCGCAACGGTATCAAGCCGCTTTACTACTACCTCGACGGACGCCGCCTTATCTTCGCCTCTGAGCTCAAGGCCATTTGCGCGATGCTGCCGGACAAGCTCGCCATCTGCCGCCGCGCGCTGCGCGAATACCTCCGTTGGAAATACGTCCCTGCACCACTCACCATCTTTGAGAACATCTACAAGCTCCCGCCGGGGCACATCCTCGTTGCCCAGCGAAACGCCTCCGCAGGCAAGCTCGACGTAACAACAGAGCCTTACTGGCAACTCGACTTCTCCGGCCACAAGCTCACCGACGAACGCGAGGCGATCGACCTGCTCGACGCCAAACTCCGCGCCGCCGTTGAGAGTCACATGGAGTCCGACGTCGAAGTCGGCGCGCTGCTTTCCGGCGGTGTTGATTCGTCGCTCGTCGTCGCCCTGGCCTCGATCGTTTCCGGCAAGCGCATCAAGACCTTCAGCGTCGGCTTCGAGGAGGCAGGCTTCGACCAACTCCCCTATGCCCGGACGCTGGCGCAGAAGTACAACACCGAGCATTACGAAGAGCACGTCGGCCTGGACCCGATGCACGCCGTCGAACTGCTCGTCCGGCAGTTCGACGAGCCTTTCGCCGATTCGTCCGCGCTGGCCTGCTATCGCGTCTGCCAGGTCGCTTCGAAACACGTCAAGGTCGCGCTGACCGGCGACGGCGGCGACGAGACCTTCGCCGGGTACGGCCGCTATCAGGAAGTGCTCGATGCCGTCAGCGAGGGCGGCCGGCTCCGGCGGTTGCGCAACCGTGCCGTGGTCGCATCGTCCGGCGCGATCTTCAGTCCCGAGGCGAAGTTTCTCAAGCGTTTTCGAAACGCCTCACATGCGCCCCTTCGGCAGCACGAGGAGCATCAGGTCCTTTGCAGTCCGTGGTTGATGAATCGCCTGCTGACCGATGCCTATCAGTCTTCGCCCGCGGATGTTGACGTCTTTGACACGCATCGGCGCTACGGCGTCGATCGCGGCTGGCCAGCCGTCGAGACGGCGCAGTACGTCGATCTGCGGATGTACCTGCCGGATGACATCCTCACCAAGGTCGATCGCACCAGCATGGCGTGCAGCCTGGAGTGCCGCGTGCCGCTGCTCGACCACACCATCACCGAATTCGCCGCGTCGCTGTCGACGAATCTTAAGATTCGCGGTGACACGCGCAAGTACCTGCTCAAGAAAGTCGCCGAGCGCTACGTCCCGCACGAACTGCTCTATCGCCCGAAGATGGGCTTTCGCATCCCTATCCGCCGCTGGCTCAAGCGCGGCCTGCTGGACCAGACCGCTGAACTGCTGACCGGCGGGGCGCTGGTGACGAACGGCATCTTCGATCCGCGCGGCGTGCAGTGGATGCTCCGCGCTCAGCGCCGCCCGTGGATCGACTTCGGCAGCCAGCTCTGGGCCGTCCTCTTCCTCGAACAATGGGCGCGTTTATCGCTCTGATCGGAGTTTCGCTCAGTGATCAGCGCCCCGCGCGTCAGCAAGGGGTAACGTACAATTACGGGAAACCTGTATGCAAACCATTCTGCTTCTGACCCTCTCCAATCTCTTCATGACCATCGCCTGGTACGGCCACCTGCGCTATAAGCACGTTGATCTTTGGCGCGTTGTCGCCATTAGTTGGGGCATCGCCTTCTTCGAGTACTGCCTGCAAGTGCCTGCCAACCGCTGGGGGCATAAGCAGTTCTCCGCCGCCCAGCTCAAGACCATTCAGGAGATCATCACGCTGATTATTTTTTGCGGCTTTTCCGTGCTCTGGCTCAAGGAGCCGCTGAAGTGGAACTACCTCGTTGGCTTCGCCTTCATCGCCGCCGCCGGGTTCTTCGTCTTCAAGAAGTGGTAGAGAGCGAGAATACGCTGCTCTCCTTTGCACCATCCCCCGTGATTTCGGACTTTGCAACGTCCTATCAGCGGCTGAAGTTGATCCTCTCTTTGCCCTTATCAGGCTCATTTTGTCGGTCGATGAATCCTTCGATCAGCGAGGTCCGCGCCGCGCCTTGAACAGAGCCGCGTATGTAAGTAAGCGGTGTGAAACGCCCTAAGAAGATGCCACGCAATGCTCTATTGCTGGAAATGCAGCGACCCGAACCCCGATCACTACCGCTTCTGCGGCCAGTGCGGCGCGCCGGCGCAGCGACCAACCGATGACGCAGCCCCCGGTGATGCCGCTCAATCTTCCTCCACGCAGTCGCCCGAAGCCGCAACCGTCTCTACCGCCGAGGCCATCCGCCGCATGATGGACGAGGCCATGTCGAAGCCCCCCGCATTCGGGACCGGCATGTCATCAACGCGCACCGTCAGCTTCATGCGCGTCGGTGGAAGCGGCACATCCAATCAGATCATCTTCAACGACAGCGCCGGCAATCGCCGCGAGTTCAAGTCGCTCGACGAGGTGCCGCCGGAATTGCTCAAAGACTTGAGGGCCGCCATGGACACGGTGAACGCAGCGCCCGCGGCAGGCTCCGCTGGCCAACTCATGGACGCACTGACCGCACGATTCCGACGGCCGTACCCCTTCGCGCGACCCACCGCCGACACTCAGAGCCCGGTCACGGCGTCCACCACGTCGTTCGGCGTCGCCGAGCGCATGTCCGTCGACCCCGACTCGCCACTTCCCGTCGGCGGCTACCGAGTCGTCGGCGCGGTCGCATCGCGATTCAAGGGCAAGAAGCGGCCCGAGTGGATGCAATGGCTCATCGCCTTGCTCTCACTCTATGGGCTTTACGCGTTGTTCTTCTGATTATCCAGTGGACTCGCCCCAACCGCGAACCCGCACTCCGGGCAGATGCCGCTCTCGTTGCCCGTCAGGTCATATCCACAAGAAATGCAATGCCCTGGCTTCCGTTGGATTTCCACTAAAGAAACCGTCAAACGCCTGGCGGCCAGTCCTAAAGTAGTAACAACCGTGCTAACGATGATTCCAAAAACAATAGACGGACCAATCGGAGCTTCGAATGCCTTTCGAATGAGTTCTCCGTTTCCGCCACCTGAAAATTCGATTTCGTAGACACCGTTGGCCGACTCAAATTGAAATCTGTCCTCTGAATGTCTATTCATCGAGCGCTGAAGCATCCCCTCAAACCCTTGCCACTCAATCGCGGCGCTGGCGACGTAAATCGCCGAATTCCCAACGACGACCAACGGCGCGATGTAAAGAATGAAGGTCGGCCAGTCCAATTGTTTACGCAACCGTCCGGAACGGATTGCAATTAGGATCACGACTGCCAGAGAAACGCCCATGCCCATCAGGCACAGGATGCTTTGCCAGATGATTGGAGGCGCGATCATGATCCGCCTTTAGCGTTTTTCGCGATATAGGCCCTTGAGTACACCCTCGCCCTGCACTCCGGAACGATATTGCCCGCTACCTGCCCGGCTGCGACGGCGGTGTCATCGGCTGCGTCGTCTGTGCTGGGCGAATCTGAGTCGGCCGTGTCGTCGGGATCGGCGCCGTTCTGCGCCGCGCCGATGGCGATTGCTTTGGCTCGCGCTCTTCCGGTTCGTCCGGCGGCTTCGGACCGCCGACAATGATCGGCTTGGGCGGCGGCGTATGGCCGCTCTTGATCTTGATGATGTGGGCCGATCCGGAGTGCAGCTCCATCGGGCCGGACTTCTCCGATTCCACCTTCGCCACAAAGGCCAGCTCGCGCTGCAATGTCAGCGTCGCCAGTTCGCCGCGATCCAAGTCGAACTCCACTCTGCCCTTGTGTGTGAACTTGTCGATGTGAAACTCGCGCTGCGGTTTCGCCGGAGTCTGTGCCGGCCGATTCGCCGGCTGCGTGGTTGCCGGGCCGTTAGATTGTGTCGTCGCATTTGCTGCAGGGGATGCGGCGGGGGACGTCGTGGTTCGCCCCGGCGCCTTGCGATTCGTCGCCGGCTGAGACTGCGGGATCAGTTTCGCGTCGGCGTCGATCTCCACCACCGCGATTCGCCGGCCGTTTCGCTTCGTCACGTCGCCCAACCTGCAGCGAAGGATCGTCTCCACCGTGCCGAAGGTCTTCATGTTCTCCGTGATCGTACGCGACCAGGTCTCGCCCACCTTTACCGGCTTCTTCGGCATCCAGTAGGCCCCCAGGACGTCGATCATCTCGGCGAAGTTCTCCTTCGTCAGTTGGCACCTGGAGCCGATTTTCGTCAGCGGCCGACGATTGGCCTCGCCGGCGGTCTTGCCCGGCGTGATGTTGAGAATGTCTGCCTGACCTGTCGCGGGATTAAAGAAAAAGCTCGACTTGGAACCGTCGATGCCGCCGAGTTCCCACAGCGTGCTCGGCGGATGGGTGTGCCGCACCGAGTCGAACGACAGCGTGTCGCGCATCCCCTGCTCGGTCGCCTCGTACCGATCGCACTGCCAGACGATGGTGATCCGGCGGTCGGTACTGTTCGGCGAATCAGTCGACTGCGTCGAACGCGCCATGACGCGCTGCTCAATCGTTCGCCGGTCTTTGATGGTCGTTGTGTACGAGAGCAGCGGAGGCACGCCGCCGTATTCGCGGAACTCCTGCTCAATAACGTAATAGAGCTTTTCATTGGCCTTGCAGGAGAACTCCAGCAAGACCTGATCGGCGTCGCCGGTCGGAGTGTCGCTCTTGTGGTTCGATGAATGAGCCGAAGCTCGCCACTCGGCTGCCGTGATGACGATGAGGCCGACCAGCGTGATGGGCAGAAGACTTTTAGCCTTGTTGATCATCTGCCCCAAAACAAAGCAAGTAAAAAAAGGAAGCTGCGACGTCATTTGCCACGCGGCAAGAGCCGCCTGGGATTCGATCAGCCGCTGATCGAATCGACCGTGACCTTGATGTAGTCCTGGCGGTGGCCCTGCTTGCGGCGGTAGCCCTTGCGGCGACGGAACTTGATGATGTCCACCTTCGGGCCGCGCATTTCATTCACGATCGAGGCGACCACCTTCGCGCCGGAGATCAGCGGAGCGCCGATCTTGCTCTTCTCGCCGTCGCCGAGCATCAGCACGTTGGCGAACTCAATCTTCTTGGCCGACTCCGGCAGCTCTCGAGTTTCAATGTGAATGGTATCGCCCTTCTGAACGCGATACTGCTTGCCGCCGTCTTCGATAATGGCATACATGACAAAAGACTCCGCTGTCGTTCGGCTTGTGCCGTGACCCAATTCTGGAAAGCCCGGCATTATCGCACAGGCCCGCCCGGCCTGCAAGAGCCGCGTTTTACGGCCGAAATGCCCCTTTTCGGACGCTGAGATACGTGCAAATTCTTGGTCTGAGCCTCGAATCTTGGTACCATGGAGTTCTGAAAGTTTGGAGTGGGCGATATCGAGATTCAGCGCAGCCTCCACCGGGAATCTCTCCCTTCGTCACTTCGTAAATCTCCGCGCTTCTGATCGTACGTTCCGATAAATGGCGAATCAGACCCCGGATTACACCCCTCCCCAAAGAGGAGCATTCATGGCTTGGCGAATCATTTCCGGCTGCATCTCTTTCGCATTACTTCTTCTTGTTCCCGCGTGTGCTCATTCAGACGCGACCGGATCGGCGGCCCATGCCAACGGCGACGGTCGATTGAATGACGCCAAGATCCGCCCGACATTCCCGCGCGGCGGTGAGAGGCTCGATGAGGTCGGCGAACCCCAGGCCGTCGATGCCGCAAATTACTATGTGCAATCGCCCGAGGAGATCGCGGCCCTCGATGCCGCCAATGCCGATCCGAACTTCTACCGCCCTGGCGAACTTTGGGTCGGCGAGCCCGGCATCACCGAGACGGTCGAAGAGATCATGCTTCGCGAGAATGCGAATCCCACGCCGCGCTACACTTCGGAGAATTTCATCGCCCTTGAAGAGCATGAAACGCCCTGGAGACGACAACTCGATCCGGCTCCCGACAGTCCCGCCGTTTCGCAGTGGCCTCCCCGGCAACTGGAGGAAGCCGGCAATGAGGCCGGCGAGTCCCCTGATCGCCAGGACGTCACTCCGCGTATTCCGCAGACGACAGGCGTCGAATTCAACGGCGTGCTCAGTAGTCAGTCCGGGTTCGTTCCGCCGGATACCAATGCCGACGTTGGCCCGACGCAAATCGTCGCCATCGCAAACGGTCGAATCAGGGTGTATACAAAGGTAGGGGTCGCCGACGGGCTCAGTACATCGCTCAACACCTTCTTCAACAGCGTGCGCGGCGGCTCGGTCGTCGCCGATCCGTGGGTTCGGTTCGACCGGCTCTCCAATCGCTGGTTCGTCATTGCCATCACCGGTTCCACCCCCAATCGCATCGTGATCGCGGTCAGCAACACCTCGATCATCACCACCGTTTCCAGCTTCACTTTCTATTTCTTTCAGCAGGATCTTGTCGGCGCCACACCCAATGCCGACACCGGCGCCTTCGCCGACTATCCCAGCCTCGGCGTCGACAACAACGCCCTTTACATCGGGGCCAACATGTTTGCCCCCAGCTTTGCCGGCACCAGCGCATGGGTCGTTCGCAAGAGTTCGGTTCTCAGCGGTGGGCCCATCGTGGTAAGCGCCTTCCGCCGGATCGCCAACGGCTTTGCCCAGGGCCCCTTCGCCCCGCGCGGCGTACAGAATGATGACCCGTCGGCGACCGAAGGCTACTTCATCGGTCCAAGCAATCAGTTCCTGAACCAACTCGTTATGCGGCGCGTTTCCGATCCGGGCGGCACGCCGTCGATCTCAGGAAACATTGTCGTCAGCGTGCCGACGACGAATAATCCGACCGCGGTTCCCGTTCTTGGAAGCACCGCGCCACTTGATGCGCTCGACGATCGCCTGTTTGTAGCCACGATCTTTCATAACCAGCTTACCGGCCTGCGAACCCTGTGGACCGCACACAGCTTTCGTGTGTCCGCGACGGGCGTCGCCACTTCATCGGGCAATCGCATCGGCTCTCGCTGGTATGAGATTCAGGACCTCACAACCTCGCCGGTGGTACGCCAGGCGGGAACCGTGTTCGACGGCGCGGCCACGAATTTCGATCGCTATTGGATTCCTTCGATCGCGATGAACGAGCAGGGACATGCCGCGCTGGGCTGCAGCGTCGGCAGCGATGTGCGTCGCGCCGAGATTGCCGTCGCCGGTCGCCACAACGATGACCCGCTCGGAACGATTCAAACTCCGATCATCGCAGAGGGAACGACTTTTAATTACAACGCCGAGGGCGGCGTTCAGCGCTGGGGAGACTATTCGTCGACGAGCCTCGATCCCGTTGACGGCATGACTCTTTGGACGGCCCAGGAATACTGCAACGCCAACAACGGTTGGGCCACGCGCATCATTCAGCTTATCGCGCCGCCGCCGGCCGAGCCGACCTCCGCCGTTCCCCCGACGCTGCCGGTGGGAGCCACCAGCCAGAATGTCGTCGTCACCGGAACCGTCGTCGACGGCTCCGGCTTCTTCGATCCCGATGTCACCTATCCAAACCACATCTCCGCGTCAGTCAGCGGGGGAGATGTCACGGTCAACAGTGTTACCTTCACCGACCCCACGACGATCACCCTGAATCTCACCGTGTCCGGCGCCGCGGCCGTCGGTCCCCGATCCATCACCGTGACGAATCCGGACGGCCAGTCGATCGTCAGCGCCGACGGAATCATCTCCATCGTGCCGTCGTGTAACCTGCTCGGCGACCTGAATGAGGACACCTTCATTGACGCCCTCGATGTCCAGCCGTTCGTAGACTGCCTCCTGACTGGCGTCTCCGGCGGGAATTGCGCCTGCGGCGACTTCGACAGCCTCAACATGGTCGACGTTGCCGACGTGCCGAGCTTCGTCACGGCCCTGGGGCTGTAGGCGGCCGGCCCGGCGGCCGGCGGTTCCATGCAATGAGCGACTCGGGTCCGCCATGGGCCGGACGGGCTTGCAATTCAGGCGTCCCCATTTTGCCAATTCCCTCGAATCCGATCCGGCTTGCCACGCCTGCGCTGCGTGCGTTAAGCTATTGGGCTCGCGTTTCTGACGATAACTCATCTCCTCACATAGGAGTTAGCTCGCAATGATGAAGTGGCTTCGAGCGCATACTAAGCAGATCATGGTCGTCGTCGTGCTCCTGGCCATGCTCTCGTTCGTGGGCGGTTCCGCCCTGGTCGAGATACTCGCTCCCGATCCGGCCAAGTCGGTTTTCGGAAAGGCATTCGGACATGACATTACGCAGGGGGACTTGAGCTTTGCCCGGCAGGATGTCGAGGTACTCGATCGCCTCAGCCCTGTTCAGCCGCCGTATCCGCAAATCTGGCAGTTCGGCAACAAGGCCACTCGACTGGAACATTGGTACCTGCTTTATCTTGAGGCCGAGCGCGCCGGTGTGGAGGTGTCGGACCAGGAGATCGAACGAGACCTCAAGTCTCTGCCGGCCGAGTACCTGGAAAACCTCCGCGTCAATCAGCGGATCACACCGCCGGCGATTCGTCAGGCCCTGCGACGACAGATGGCGATTCAAAAGCATGCCAGTCACGTTACCGGCGCGGCCATGCCCTCGGAAGCACAGGTGAAGCACTTCGTCTCCGAGACCGAAGACAAGATTCGCGTGAAGTTCATTTCCATTCCCGCTGAACGATACATGGAGAGCGACGCGCCGATCAGCGACGCCGAAGTCCAGGCCATGTTCGACGCCCACAAAGACGAAAGCGCCTCGGATAGCGATTCGGGATTCGGCTACAAGTATGACGATCGCGTGAAGCTGCAGTACATCTCGACGAGCCTCTCGAAAATCTCGCCGCAGGTCACGATCAGCATGGACGCGATCAAGACCTACTGGAAAGCCAACAAGGCTCAGTTCACCAAGACGATCTACGTCGAGCCGGAAACGCCGGCCAGCCAGCCGACCGGCGACGCCGCGAGTCAGCCCGCCGAGCCGCCGGCCCCGCAGCCCAAGCAGGTCGAGAAGAGCTTCAGCGAGGCCCGCGACGAGGTCGAACGCGAACTTCGACGTCGCAACGCCACGCAGCTCGCCGAACAGGCGATGAAAAAGGCACAGAGCCTCCTTGCCAAGCCCTGGCAAGATGTAAAGACGGATACGGCCACCGGCCTCAAGCCGATCCCGGATGGGGCGGACGCCGCCGATGTCATGAAGAAGGTCGCCGACCGGATCACGGGCGAGTTCGGCGTGCCCGTCGATTATGCCGAGACCGAATGGTTGTCCAAGGACGACCTGATGTCCTACAAGGACCTTCGCGGGGCCTTCCTCGCCGGGCAGATGACCGTCGCTCTGTCAGACTACGCCTTCAACGTTCCGCCATTCTATGAGCATGATCAGGATCGAAGCTCTGATACCGGCCTTCAGTTGTTCCAGCCGTGCGAGGCGCCGTTCACCGCGATGAGTCCGCAATTCAGCGGCGGACAACTGAACTACGCGACCGACCGTTACATCGTTTTCCGTGTTGTGGCGACAACCAAGTCGCAGGCCCCGGCCGACGTTTCGGAAGTTCGGGAGCAGGTGGAGCGTGATATCCGCGTTCAGCGGGGCTATGCAAAGGCCGAGCCGGTGGCCCGCGAGCTTTACGCCGTCGCTTCGCGATTGGGCGTGGAAAAAACCCTCGATTACTTCCCCGACCTGAAGTCGGGTACTCCGCTGATCGCCGTGACGACGCCGCCCTCGTTTGCCCGCCGGACGCGAATCGCCGACGGACAGATGATGGACGCGATGAAGGAAGGTAAGCCCACGCTCATGGCCCCCAGCGTGACCGGCGTGGGACTCTCGGAGACGTTCGTCGACGCCTGTTACGAAATGACCGAGCCGAGTTGGTCACCACCGGCGATGGATGTTCCCGAGACCGAGCGGACCGCTGCCGCGACGACACAGCCCGCCCTTGAGCCGGCCCCCCTTGTCCGTCTGCTTTCCGTCCCCAAGCTTCGCAAGCACTTCGTCGTGGAATTGGCCGGCACCGAACCGGTTGACCAGGAGAAGTTCGAAACCACGCTCCGCAATTCGGCGTACTTCCGGTTGTTGAGCGAGCGCCGGGCCCTGCTGATGACGGATTGGTTCGATCCCAAGGCGGTTGAAACGCGTGCCGGCTTCGAACGCGTATCTGACGCCGATGCGCCTGACAGCACCGGTGGCATCGAAGCGCCGCGACCGCCCCAGCCGCCCATGTTCTAGTTTGACGGGTGACGCTGTACGAGTGCTTCGTCACAATTGAATCTTCGGGTGGTACGGCCGTCTCGGCCGTACAGACGGGCGGGACGCCCGTACCACCAACCCGAAAAATCATCTGTGCCAGACCACTAGCACGGCGATTCGGATTGAATGGCGGTCGGCGTGCGATTCTCGTCGACACCCACATAGACGATTTCCGCGGAAGTCACGTTGACGCGCTCGCACCGCGGATCAAATCGCTCCGCTTCGACCCGCACCTTGATTCGGGCGCTGGTCCGTCCGACCTTCACGACTTCCGTAAAAAAGCTGAGGACGTCGCCCACGAAGACCGGCTGGTGAAACTCGATCTGGTCCATGGCCACCGTGACGACTCGCGTACAGCCGAGCTTGCGGGCCTCGATGGCCCCGGCCTGGTCGAGGTAGCTGAGGATCACGCCGCCGAAGATCGTGCCGTGGGCGTTGGTATCGCGGGGCATCATCATGACGCGGATCGCCGGTTCACCGGGGGGCCTGGGGGCGGGCTGGCTCATATCAGAACTCCGTGGCGTTTGGACGACGACCGATTATGATAGGCTACACCGAGGCGGCACGAGCCGCGAACGGTTGTAACACCGCCCCTAAAAGGCGACCCGTGAGGATCGACGAACCATGAAGAAGCTGAATTTCCGACTTTACGACACGCAGGCGACTGCTTCGATGCTGGCGGCGATGGCGGGCATGGTCGTCGTACTTGGCTTGATCGTTGTCGTCTTCAAGGGCATAGACACCGAACAAATGGTCATTCCATACAACGCCGAACTGGGATTGTCGCAGTATCGACAGCCCATCGTCATGGCGGCCGTGCCCCTGGCTGTCGTCCTCGGCCTGACCGGAGGCATCCTCGGCTTTCGCAGCCTGGGCCAGCCGAAAAACACCAAGCAGGGCCGCTCCTGGATGGGCATGACCATCGGCGCGTTCGTCGTCGCCATCGCACCGGTCCTCTTCGGAACCTGGAAGCAATTGAGCGAGCCCATAATTATCGCGCCGAAAGATAGTCCCAGCGCCGTGGCCGTGCCCTGATCGGCGCGACATCTCCTCCGCTGGGGCAAAGGTCCGTACCCGTGTTATCGTCTCTGCTGAATCTCTTCGTCCCGGGCACAGGTCTCATCCTCCAACGCCGTGAATGGGTCGGCTTCCTTCTCTCAATTGTTTTTGCATTGGGCGCGAACGCCGCGATCGCCGGTTACTTCATCGCCCCGGAGGCGATTCCGGCATGGCTCAGCGCAGCCGGAGTCGGCATTGCCGCCTTCGCCTGGCTGCTCTCTCAGGTAATGCTCCATCGTCAGGTGCGGCAGCTTTGCCGCCGGGAAGAGGACCTCGCCTTGATGCTGGTCCGTTCGCGCGAGGCGATGGAGCGCGGCGACATCGAAGCCGCGGGCCAGACTCTGACCGAGGCGATTCAACTCGATGACGAACACGTCGAGGCCAACGTCCTCTGGGCCCGGTATTGCATCGAGATCGGCGATCGCGATCAGGCACGCCGAGTCTGGCAGCGCGTCTGTAAATTGGATCTCGGACGAAGATTTCAGTCCGAGGCCATGGCGGCCTTGAAGGACGCCGACTGACCTTTATCCACCGGCCGTCGATGCAATATCAAGTCCTCTAATTGGCTCCGTTTTTTTTGTTGATCGCTGCGTCCGAATCCGTGCGCGCAAAATCCCCCGACTCCACCTTTACCCGCAGCCTTCGCGTGAGATAACATCCAGTGCAGGTATCTCGCGCGGGCGCTTGCCGTGCGAGATGCCCGACCGGCGCAGGTCGAGACTTCGAGGGGGTTCACTCAGCTTTTTTGGAATTCGTCGTCGCGCGCCGCCATTGCGCTGCGCCGACGGTAAGTCGAACGTGGATGGGGGTCAGCCATGAAAGCTCTGAAGCCGTGGATGCTCGTCGCGGCAATCTGCTTTGCCTTCGCAGGTGATGAGACGCTCAACGCAGGAACTGTTTTCGATTTCTCGTACATCAGTACGCGCAATGCCTCCTTCAACAATAAAGCCCACATGCTCAATACCGGCATTCAGGTGGGCATCGGCGACCTCGTTCAAATCCAGGGCACCGGTCAGATACACGTGGGCGGTCCCTACTACGTGATGTCCAACTTTGACATGGGCCTGATCTCGCCGGTCAATAACACCGAGCTCATGCGCAGCTATCAGGGCGTCGTCTCAAACTACGTGACCGCGCCGATTCCCCTCACCGGAGAGACCGTGCTCTTCGCCTCGGACCGCGTCAGCCTGACGGACGATCACGACGTCTCGTTGTGGGTCACGGCACGGTCGGCGGGCTACCTTTATATAGGCATGTTCGATCAGTTCTTCGCCGATAACACCGGCTCTCACGAATTTCGCATCACCGTCGTGCCGGAACCTGCCGGCGCATTTCTCGCCCTCGTCTCGTTTCTTATTCTCGGTCGCAGATATCGCGCTTTGCGCACGATTGCGAGTGCATAGCCCCCGCTTTCCAACCGATACACTTGGATGAAACCGCCTCCGGCCGGCCCGGTCCGGTAAGAGCCCGCATTGCAGCGGCATATCGGGCGGACTAGAATCGGGTGAACCGGCGCGGAAGACGGTCGAAGACGGTCCGCGAGAAACGGCGCCTCTTCAGGCTCCGGGCGGATCGGCTGGGTGGTCGAAGGGCAATAAGAAGCGTCGCAACGTCTGACGGTTCCGGAGTCCCTGGGCAGACATCGCCGCCCCTGCAAAAGGCAGGGAGGTCGGAACGAGAGGATTCAACCCCATGTTTGAACGATTCACGGATCGAGCGCGGAAGGTGATGGCCCTGGCTAATCAGGAAGCCCAGAGGTTCAACCACGAATACATCGGAACCGAGCACATCCTGCTTGGTCTCGTCAAGGAAGGGTCCGGCGTCGGCGCGAACGTCCTGAAAAACCTTGAGATCGACCTGCGCAAGGTCCGCATGGAAGTCGAGCGGCTCGTCAAGAGCGGGCCCGACATGGTCACGATGGGCAAGCTGCCTCAGACCCCGCGGGCCAAGAAGGTCATCGAGTTCGCCATCGAAGAGGCGCGCAATCTGAATCACAACTACGTCGGAACCGAGCACCTGCTTCTGGGCCTTCTGCGAGAGCAGGACGGCGTCGCGGCGCAGGTTCTGATGAACATCGGCATCAAGCTCGAAGAAGTCCGCGAAGAGGTGCTGAACCTTCTGGGCGCCGGCGTTGAGAACGAAGGCGAGCCCGAGGGCGGCGGCCAGCCAAGCGCGGCCCAGTCGGGTCGCAAGGGCGGCAAGTCGCGCACCCCGGCATTGGATTCATTCGGCCGCGACCTCACCGAAATGGCCCGCAGCGGCAAGCTCGACCCGGTCATCGGTCGTGAAGACGAGATCGAGCGACTGCTCGTCGTCCTGTGCCGCCGCTACAAGAACAATCCGGTCCTCCTGGGCGAAGCCGGCGTCGGCAAGACGGCGATCGTCGAGGGTCTGGCCCAGCGCGTCGTCAGCAATGACGTCCCCGAGATTCTCGCCGAGAAGCGGATCGTCGTCCTCGACCTGGCCATGATGGTCGCCGGAACGAAGTACCGCGGTCAGTTTGAAGAGCGGATCAAGGCGGTCATGAACGAGGTCCGCAGGGCCCGAAACGTCATTCTGTTCATCGACGAGCTTCACACCCTGGTCGGCGCCGGCGGCGCCGAAGGGGCGATCGACGCTTCGAACGTGCTTAAGCCCGCCCTGTCGCGCGGCGAATTGCAGTGCATCGGCGCCACGACGCTTGACGAGTATCGCAAGTACATCGAGAAGGACGGCGCTCTGGAGCGCCGCTTCCAGCAGATCATGGTCGAGCCGCCGTCCCGCGAGGAGACGCTTGAGATTCTCAAGGGCCTCCGCGATCGCTACGAGGCACACCATCGCGTTCAGATCACCGACGAAGGGTTGCTCGCCGCGGTCGAGCTTTCCATGCGTTACATCCCGTCCCGCGTCATGCCGGACAAGGCCATCGACGTGATCGACGAGGCCGGCGCCCGCGTCCGCCTGCGGGCCATGACCAAGCCGCAGGAACTCACGGCACTCGAGGACAACATCAAGAAGCTGACGATAGAAAAGGACGAGTCGGTCAAGAACGCCGACTACGAGCGCGCCGCCGATCTTCGCGACAAAGCTCTCCAGATCGCCGCTGAGAAGGAAAAGCTCGAAAAGAACTGGCACGAGCATCGCAACGAAATTGACGGCGTCGTCGACGAGGAAGTCATTGCCGAAGTCGTCAGCAAGATGACCGGCGTGCCGCTCACCCGCCTCGAGAAGGAAGAGGCTCAGCGCCTCCTCGAACTGGAAGCCGAGCTTCACAAGCGCGTCATCAGCCAGGAAGAGGCGATCAGCGCCGTGGCGCGAAGCGTTCGACGAAGCCGCAGCGGCCTGAAGGATCCGAACCGCCCCATGGGCAGCTTCATCTTCATCGGCCCCTCCGGTGTCGGTAAGACCCTCCTCGCCAAAAGCCTGGCCGAATTCATGTTCGGGGCTGAAGAGGCACTGCTCACCATCGACATGTCCGAGTACATGGAGAAGCACAACGTCAGCCGCCTGATCGGCGCCCCTCCGGGCTACGTCGGCTACGAGGAGGGCGGACAGCTCACCGAGCGCATTCGCCGCCGACCGTATGCCGTCGTCCTGCTGGACGAAATTGAGAAGGCCCACCCGGACTGCTTCAACATGCTCCTTCAGATCATGGAAGAAGGCCGGTTGACGGACTCCTTCGGTCGCCACGTAGACTTCCGAAACGTCGTTCTCATCATGACCAGCAACATCGGCGCCGACAAAATCACCCACCAGGCCTCGTTCGGCTTCGAAAAGCGTGACGAGAACATGACCTACGAGAAGATGAAGAACACGCTCAAGGTCGAGCTTGAGAACCATTTCCGGCCTGAGTTTCTCAACCGAGTCGATGAAGTCGTCGTCTTCCATAAGCTCAAGCACACGGACCTGACCAACATCGTCGAGCTCGAAATCAAGAAGGTGCAGAAGCGCCTGATCGACCACGGCTTGTCGATGGAGCTCAATGACGAAGCGAAGGAATTCCTGCTGGAAAAGGGCACCGATGAGAAGTTCGGAGCAAGGCCCCTTCGCAGAGCGATCGAGCAGCACCTCGAGGACCCGCTCAGCGAGAGCCTGCTTCGCGGCGCCTACAAGGGCAAGAACCGCATCATCGTGACCCTTGCCCTGGGCGACGGCGAGAAGAAGCTCGCCTTCGAGGGAGTCGTTGCCGATGCCGGCGCGAAGCCGCAATTGGCGGGAGCCGGCGCAGGCGAGGGGACGTAAGCTCCGGCGCCGGTCCGGTCGACAATCGTCATCTAACAGACTAATTCGCTATTTCACGCCCCGTCGGCCCTTGCCGGCGGGGCTTTTTTTGCGCCGGATGGGGGGGCTTCTGTCGTTTGCCCCTCTAGTTCGTTGAAATCGGCGGCAAAAACGCCTCCTCAATGCGAGAGCGGGGGGGCGTCGGTGGTACAATCAACAGTCAGGTTTGGTAGGGAGGAACACATGCATTTTTTCACATCGGTTTCCCGCTGTTTCGGGCTTTTTTTCGTGTCGACGGCGATGTTGACGACATGGCTGGCGGATCGAGCCAATGCCCAAACCACCTACATCGTAAATACCCTGGCTGATTCGACGGACACGAATCCCGGCGACGGCATTTGCCTCGACGCAAACGGACTCTGTTCGCTGCGGGCCGCGATCATGGAGGCGAATCAGGTCTCGGGTATTGTTGACATTCATTTTGCGGTCAACGGTTTTCATTTCCTGACCCTGGCCGGCGTCGATGACGCCTGCTTCGTCGGCGACCTCGATATCAACCCCGGAGCGGGATTGACCGAACTCAACATCAACGGCAACGGCGCGGGAAATACCATCGTATCCTGCGCAGGACTCCCCCTGCCGCCGAACCGTGATCGTGCGTTTCATGTTCCGAGCACCGCGCCGGCTGGATTGATCGTCCGGCTCTCGGGCTTGACGATTCAAGACGGCGATGCCTCGGGGGCGACCGGCAGCAACGGCGGCGGCGTGTTGATGCAGGGGGGCATGCGGCTGGAACTTCAAAGTCTTGAGATTAAGGATTGCGCGGCCACGCTGGACGGCGGCGCGCTGTGGTCCGACCGGGATATCACCGTTCAGATGTCGTCATTGACGATGCGCAACAACGATGCCGGTGACGATGGCGGCGGCATGTACCTTTCCGGCCCGGCCACGTTTACCGGCGGCATTTTCGGCGAGGACAACGTCGCCGGAAATCGCGGCGGCGCGGCGCGAATTGCCGGCGGCGCAACGGCGAACCTGTCCGACGTGGTGGTTCAATTCAATGAAGCGACACAGGGCGGCGCCATCGCCAATTCGGGCATCACGAACATCGACTTTCTGATTGCAGCGCTGAACCAGGCGACCGGGGGCGGCAACGGCGGGGCATTTGCGAATCAGAACAGCGGCACCTTGTCCTTACTGCCGACTTCATTCTCCTACATTGCCGACAATCGGGCTGACAACGGCGGCGGGGCGATCAATAACCAATTCGGCTGCACGCTCGTGCTTCGATCGACCGCCATGCGGAGTAACACTGCCACGAACCTCGGCGGAGCGATCGCCAACGCCGGGACCGCGATGGCCTCTCATTGCGAATTCAGCGGCAACCGCTCCGGAGGCCTCATCATCAACGCCGCGGGGGGCGGGGCCTTGTACAACCAGAACCCGTTGGGAATGTTCAGTGCGGTGAATTGCACCTTCAGCGGAAACTCCGCCCCGTCCGGGTACGGCGGCGCCATCGAGAACGATTTCAGCGCACGCTGTGAGCTCAGCGCATGCACATTTGTCGCCAATCGGGCATCGTCCGGTGATAGTCTGTTCAATGGAAATACGTCCGGGTCAGTCAGCGTTATGGATGTCTTGGGGTCGATCATCGACAGCGCACCCTCGCTGCCCGGCAATAACGTCGTAGCGCTCTCGCCGATCAATTCGGCCGGCCACAATATCAATGTCGACGGCACAGGCATGATTCCTACGGCGTCCGATCAATTCGGCACCATTGGCTCGCCCATCGCGACGCAGCTCTCGCCGCTGATCGCCTGCGGCAATCTGCAAGCGCATTTTCCTGCCCCGACAAGCCCGGCTGTCGATCGGGGAGCTTGTTTCGATCTTGCGGGAAATTCAATCGTGGATGGTCAGTGTTCCGAGCCGCGGCCGACCGATGGCGATGGCAACGGCTCCGCGGAATGCGACGTCGGCGCGATCGAGGCGCCGGGCCTTCCTCCGCTCTGCCCGACCTGCCGCGGCGACATGGATGGCGACAACTTCGTCAATGCGCTGGACATCCAGAACTTTGTAAACTGCCTGATGGCCGGCCCCGCGCCGATCATAGCGCCCGGCTGTCACTGCGCTGACATGGACAATGACGGCATGCTGGACCTGGTCATCGACGGCCAGCTCTTCGTGGATAAGACGCTCGGCATCGGCGATCCCAACCCGGCCTGCCCATAGGGGCGCCGGTTCAGGGCCATCTCGATCGAGATGACAGGCTTGCCCATTTTCATTGTTCCTTCGCGGCATTCTTCCGACAATTTGACCCCGACCCCCTGATCTTTCTAAACTTGCCGGTTTACCGGAGGATGACTCAATGGGCGTGACGGCAGTAAAAGCGCGGGATCAGCTTCGCAGGTACCTCTTCGAGACTCTGATTCCGACACCCCCCAATGCGTGGCCGGCCGACGATGCCGACCTCTATGCCAATGGGCTCGACTCGCTGCGACTGATGCAGTTGCTCACTTTCATCGAACAGGACATCGGCATCAATCTCCCGGACGACGAAGTCACACCCGAGCGAGTCGGGTCGGTCGCGTCGATCGTCGAGTGGATCACCAATCGCAACGGGTGATCAACCGCGGCCTCGCCCTCAGCGACGAATCATGTCAACAACGCTCTACCACCTGCTCCAGCAAGCCGCCTCCCGATTCGGCGATCGACCCGCGGTCAAGATCGGCGAGGATCTGATCAACTACCGGCAGCTGCTGGAACGAAGCGATCGCACGGCCTCGATGCTTGCAGGGTTGGGGGCAGAGCCCGGTCGTCGCGTGGCCTTTTCCTTTAACAAGTCGATCGACGCAATCGTCGCCCTCTTCGCCCTGATCCGGACCGGGGCGACCTACGTGCCGCTCGATCCGGCCTGGCCGGTCGAGCGCTGCGCGATGATCTGCGAGGACGCCGACATCTCCCTCTGGGTCGGCACCAGCGCACCGAAGGGCATCGACGGCATTAAAACCGCGGTCACTTCACGTGCGGAAGAGGGAGCCATCCCGCTTTCGCAGGCGTCTGACCACAAACCGGCTACGGCCAGTGTCGCCATGCCGAAGCGCGACATCGCAAACATCCTCTTTACATCGGGTTCAACTGGTCGGCCCAAGGGCGTCGAGATCACGACCGAGAGCCTGCTGCACTTCTCAAAGTGGGTCGTTGACGAATTCGGATTGCTCGAAACGGACCGCGTCGCCAATCACGCCCCGTATAACTTTGACTTGTCCACCCTGGACATTTTCGCGGCGGTTCGCACGGGCGCACTGATGATCCCCGTGCCCGAGCGACTCAAGATGTTCCCGTATCAAATGGCGAAGTTCATCGCCGCCGAGCGGATCACCGTGTGGTATTCCGTTCCGTCGGCGCTGATCATGATGCAGCTTCGCGGGAAACTCACCGAACACGATCTCTCCGCGCTGCGGATTGTCTTCTTCGCCGGCGAAATCATGCCCAAGCCCGCCCTTCAGGCGATCGCGAAGGAAATCCCGCACGCCACGTATGCCAATCTCTACGGCCCGACAGAGACCAACGCCTGCACCTGCCGCCGCGTCTCGCCGGATGATCTGTCCGTTGAAAGCCCGTTGCCGATCGGCCGTGCCATTGCCGACACGCGCCTTTGGTTTCTGGACGAGTCGGGCAACGCACACGAGCTCGGAAACAGTTCGATCCAGAGCGGCGAGCTGCTCGTCGCCGGCCCGACGGTCACGGCCGGCTATCATGGTGACGCCGAGCTGACATCGCGTCGGCTCATTCCCGCCCCGGACGGTCGCGGCATGGCCTACCGCACCGGCGACCGCGTTCACCTGGGGCCGGACGGCGAGCTGATGTTTGACGGGCGGATGGATCGCATGATCAAGTGCCGGGGTCATCGCATCGAGCCGGGCGAGATCGAGGCGACACTCGCGTCTCATACGGCCGTGCTCGAGGCCGCGGTCATTCCGCTGCCGGATCCCGTATTCGGCAATCGAATCAAAGCGTGCATCGCCCCGCGCGAAGGCGCCTCGCTCTCCGAGTCAGACCTCATCGCCCACTGCCGCGATCGGCTGCCGTCCTACATGCTCCCCGACGTCTGGCAGTTCTACCCATCCCTGCCGCGCACCGATCGAGAGAAGGTCAACCTCCAGGCCCTGGCGCATTGACCTCGCACCAACCCACGGGTGTTCCGGACCGATCAATTCAATCACCGGGCCACCAGAGATTCCACACAAGTGCGTGAAATTCCGCAGGCCCGCTCCTCGTCGGGCCTGAGTTGATCCAATGCAACCGACGATCCGGTCGCACCGGGTCGCTTCGGAAAAATCGTTCGCAGTCCCCGGTTCTGGAATGAGGAATGCAACCAAATGTCCATTAGGCATCGACACGAAAGGGGTTGGCCATGTCTGCCCCACTGGCCTTTACGAGGCCCAATCGAGGATCGGTCGATCCGTCCTTGCGAACGTGGGAATCCATCGCTGCCGCAGGTGACGAATCCGCCAAACAAACCCGTCCGGCGCTGCACGTACCCGACGGCTTCGTCGAACTGATCCTGTCGCAGCCGGCGAATCTGCCCGTGCTGGCGCTCGGCGCGGAACTCAAGAGCAGCGTTTGCCTGTATGCTGGTCACTCGGCGTTTGTTAACGACCGACTGGGAAACCTGACTGACCCAATATCCTATCGCCAGTATGCGCTTGCGATTGATCGCCTGATATCGACAACCGGCATCCGACCGCGGATCGTCGCGCACGATCTTCATCCCCTGTACATTTCCAGCCAATATGCAAAGGGCTCGACCGTCAAGCGCGTCGCCGTCCAACACCACCATGCTCACCTCGCGGCCGTCGCGGCCGACTGCGGCGTCTCGGGGACGGTGGTGGGCGTTTGCTGCGACGGAGTCGGCATGGGGACGGACGGTGCCGCGTGGGGCTGCGAGGTATTGCTGTGCAACGGCGGCAGGTTCCGGAGATTCGGTCACCTCGACTATTTTCATCTGATCGGCGGCGACGCCGCGGCCGTAGAAAACTGGCGCCCTGCGGCCGCGCTGCTCTATCAGGCCTTTGGAAACAAATGGCGAGCTCACCTTCCGGCGAGCTTCTCCGACCTCCCCGGCGAATCACTCAGCGTCGCGGATCAAACATTTAGTCGGAAACTCGACACCCATTGGACATCCAGTCTTGGGCGCGTCTTTGACGGCGTTAGCTTTCTGCTGGGCCTCTCACGACGCAACGACGCTTCGTCGATCGCCGCCGTGGCGCTCGAGCGCGCCGCCGCCGCCGCCGATGCGGTTGCCCCTTACCCCTACGAGACCACGATGATCGGGGACTGCGTGCGGATGTCGATGACCTCGATCACCCGCGCCGTCATGCGCGACATCCAGGCGGGGACGACCGCGGGAGTCATCTCGGCACGGTTCCACGAGACCATCGCGCGAATGCTCGCCGCGTCCGCGACATTGGCCTGCGCAATCGGTCGCTGCTCGCGCGTGGTGCTGGCGGGCGGCTGCTTCGCCAACAAACTGCTGTTAGCGCGCGTCTCGGAGCGGCTCAGCACGCAGCGCCTTCAGGTGCTCACTCCGCGTCGCGTCTCCTTCGGCGATGACAACATCGCGCTGGGACAGGCCGTCGTGGCGGCGGCGATGGAAAACGAGGTTCAATAATGTGCCTTGCAATTCCGGGAAAATTGATCGACTGCGAGGATGATCAGGCCATTGTCGACCTGCAGGGTAATCGTCTTCGTATCTGCCGCACCCTCACGCCCGACGCCCGGCCGGGTGACTGGGTCTTGATCCACGCGGGATTCGCCATTGCGCAGATCGAGGAGAAGGAGGCCCTGGAGACATGGTCGTATCTCGAATCGGATGTCGCGCTACTGGACGAAAAGGAGACCTCTCCGTGACTGATTCCATCTCCATGCTGATGGATCAAGTGACGACGCTGACGCGGCGCGTCGGCCGATCGGTTCAATATATGGAAGTTTGCGGGACGCATACCGTCTCACTGTTTCGCAGCGGCGTCCGCTCCATGCTGCCCGTCGGACTGAAGTTGATCAGCGGTCCCGGGTGCCCGGTCTGCGTCACCGCCCAGCGCCACATTGACGCCGCCATCGAGCTTTCGACCAACCAGCAGGTCATCATCGCCACCTACGGCGACATGCTCCGCGTACCCGGCCGCCTCGGCAGTCTGGAGCGGCGACGCGCCGAGGGCGCTCGCGTGGAAATCGTGAATTCAGCGAGCAGCGCACTCTCGCTGGCGCGATCCCATCCCACCGACGAGGTCGTCTTTCTCGCCGTCGGCTTTGAGACGACTGCGCCGGCCACTGCCGTCGTCGTCCAGGAGGCGGACCGGCGCAACATCAATAACTTCAGCGTCCTCATGTGCCACAAGCGTGTCGTTCCAGCGATGCTTGCCCTTCTGGCCGACGGTCACTCCGCCTTGGATGGCTTCCTCTGCCCCGGTCATGTCAGCGTCATCATCGGGTCGGCGGCTTATCAGCCTGTCGTTACCCGACACCACGCACCATGCGTCGTCGCGGGGTTCGAGCCGCGCCAAATGCTCATGGGTATTCACCGCCTGCTTCAGCAGACCCTTGATGGTGAAGCCCGGCTCGAAAATGTTTACCCCGCCTGCGTGTCATCCGCCGGAAATACCGCCGCGCAAATGCTGATGCGCAGAGTGTTTCGCATTGAGGATGCGCCGTGGCGCGCGCTGGGCACGATCCGCGGAAGCGGATTTGCCCTGGCCCCGAGATTTGCCCAATTCGACGCCATGAGCCGCTTCGGCATCGTCCTCGGAGCGGACGCGGACCATCCCGATTGCCGATGCGGCGAGGTCATTCAGGGCCGAGTCGAGCCCCGAGAATGCCCGCTTTTCGATCGCGCGTGTACACCCATGAGTCCAGTCGGCCCGTGCATGGTCAGCAGCGAGGGCACATGCGCCGCCTGGCATCGCTATCAAAGGTCCTCGCCGGGTCGACATCTGAATCAACGCAGGGAGTTCGTCTCATGGCCGCGATAATGGACCATGTCGAGACCGAGCAAGTCCTCAGGGCCCACGGAGGCGGCGGCGAGATGACCGGACGCCTGATCGCCGAACACCTCCTTCCCAAACTTGCGAATGAGTGCCTGTCACCGCTGACCGACGGCGCGGTCCTGAGCTGGCCTGCGTCGAGTGTGGTCTTCACCACCGACTCGTACGTCGTTACCCCACTCGAATTCCCCGGCGGCGACATCGGCCGCATGGCCGTTTGCGGGACCGTCAATGATCTCGCCGTGATGGGCGCCGTGCCCGTGGCACTCAGCCTCGGACTGATCATCGAAGAAGGATTGCCGATCGCCACCCTCGACCGAATCACCCAGTCCATCGCCGTCGCCGCCCGACAGGCCGGCGTCTGCGTCGTAACGGGCGACACAAAAGTCATCGAACGTCGCGGCGAGCCCGGAATGTTCGTCAACACCGCCGGCATCGGCAGACTCCGCGACGGATGCCGCCTCGATCTCGGCCGTGTCGAGCCCGGTGATGTGATCATCGTCAATGGACGGATCGCCGAGCATGGCCTCGCGATCATGTCGGTGCGCGCCGGGCTTGAATTCGACTCCGACCTGCGTAGCGACGCGGAACCGTTGGCCGATCTGATCGGCGGGCTGTTTGACGAGGGCGTCGATGTGAAGTTTCTCCGTGATGCGACGCGCGGAGGGCTCGCCGGCGTTCTCGCGGACCTCAGCGAACAGGCGCAGCTCACCGTGGAAATCGACGAGCGGAGCATCCCTCTATCACGAACGGCAAAACACGCCGCCGAAATGCTCGGGCTGGACCCGCTGACGGTCGCCAATGAGGGAAAGGTCGTCTGCGTCGTCGCAGCCGACGATGCCGAGCGCGCGCTGCGTCGATTGCAAAGCGATCCGCTGGGCCGTTCGGCAGCCATCATCGGGAAAGTCACGAACATGCACCCGCCGCTCGTGGAGTTAATCACCATCGCCGGCGGGAGGCGAATCGTTCAGCGACCCTATGGAGAGGAGTTGCCGCGAATCTGCTAGGAACCGGTCGAAGTTAGGACGAATGTCATGACAATACTGAAATTCAAATCGTTGATTCGTCGGTTGGGGCGTCTCGTTCTGCTGCTCCTCCTCGGGTATCCATATGTGATCGTCGTGCTACCTCTCTCCGTCTGGCTCGGGACATATGTCGTCAGCGGCTGGCTCGAGCCCGGGCAGGTTCGAGGCTGGAGCTGGTCGGAATTGACCTACGGCATCGGCTTCACCGCCGGCGTTGCCATGCTCATCGTTCTGTCGCTCGTCTATCTGGCGGCGGCGAGCTATGTCGGATGGAAAGGTCACGCCGACGTCTATCGCCGGGGATCGTGGGCGGCGATCGGCCGGCCGTGGCTGCACGCCGTTATCACGCGCGAAGATCTTGTGGAGCGAATCGACGCACTGGCAAAGACGCACGGTCTGGTCGGACCGGTCATGCGCATCGAACCCCAGTGCGAGCCGCCAAGGCGTTACTTCTATGAGTCCGTCAGAAGGGCGACCGATCTGGCGCTCGACTTTGACTACTGCGTCTATGCGCCGAAGGCAGCCTTGCTTCCACCTCGCGAAACGCTCTTTCGGTTCGACACCCGCAATCGGCGATTCGAGGCGTTCCTCAACGATGAGAACGGATCGCCCACGGCCCTGATCGGCGTGCATCCGTGCGATATTCACGCCATTCGGATGCTCGACGAGGCATTCGAGCAGGACCACCGCGATGAACACTACTGCGGACGCCGGGAGCGGCTTCTCATTGTCGGCATGGATTGCGGCGAACCATGCACGCCGGGCGTCTTTTGTCACGAAACAAAAACCCACTTTGCGACTGATGGATTCGACGTGATGCTCTATCCGCTCAGGTCTGACGGCGAGGCGACAAACGGTCAGCCCCGCGCGGATGCATTTGGCGTCGTGTACGGATCCGACGTCGGCTGCGAGTGGCTGGCCGCGGATGACAGTGCCGCCGTCCGGTCTCCTACCGTCGAAGATGAGCGCCGGTTTGAGCGCTATCTGATTAAGAAGAACACCGCCTTTCCACGACGGCTCACGCAAGCGTGGAATGACATACCGACCACGCTGGCAGGTTCCTACGACTCGCTGGTCTGGGATGCAACTGCACAGCGATGCTACTCTTGCGGGTCCTGCAACCTGGTGTGCCCGACGTGCTACTGCTTCGACATCCAGGATCAAAACGACCTCCCGCCGCAAAGCGGTCACCGTGAACGAGTCTGGGACGGTTGCATGCTTCGCGACTTCGCGGTGGTGGCCGGCGGTCATAATTTTCGATCCGATCGTGCGCAGCGCCTGCGCCATCGCATCTTCCGCAAGGCCGCCTGGATCAAGAAGCGAACCGGACTGTCAGGATGCGTGGGGTGCGCGCGCTGCGACCGCGCATGCACTGCGCACATCAGCATCGTGGAGATTCTCAATCAACTGGCCGACGAGCACGAAGACGGCAAACGGGCTCCGGAGTCGCTTGCCGCCGCAACCGCGGGAGTCTGACATGAATAAAGACGCTTACCACATCCTGCTGATCGAGGACGACCCCGACATGCAACATGCCGTGCGAGCCATGTTGCCGGCACGGGAGTTCGAGTTGACGGCTTGCAGCACCGGCCCCGAGGGACTTGAAGCCATGCGCCGCAATCCACCCGACCTTGTGCTGCTGGACATCATGCTCGCGACGCCTTCCGAGGGTTTCCATCTTTGCTATCAGATCAAGACCTCCGAGGCGCTGCGCCATATCCCGATTGTGATGACTTCCGCCATCGGCAGGCGGATCGGAATGGACTACGCAAGGGAACTCGGCAGCGAGTATGTGCCTGCCGACGCCTTCCTGGAGAAGCCATTTGACGCACGCGGCCTGTTAAACGCCATCCGAAAATTGTTGCCGTTGAAAACGTAATGGACGCCTACGCCCAAAATGTCGAGAGCCCTCCGCAAGACGCCGATCCGTCGGCGATCGAAAATCTGCCGGGACCGGTCTTGGCCCTTCGGCCGCTCCAATGGCTGATTCGGCTGCGCTGGCTATTGATCGGCGCCGGGTTTGCCGCCCTGGTGATTGAACGCCAATTGGGAGCGACACCCACGCGGCCGCCGCAGGTTGTCTGGGCCTTGGCCTTCCTCGGCACAGCAAATGTCGGATGGTGGCTCATCCATCGCCATCTGCACAAGCATGCGATGAACGATGCGCCGGGCCGGCCACGCGCCAACCTCATCTTCGCCCACGCCCAGATTGCACTCGACCTCGTCGCTCTCACCGTCCTGTTGAGATTCACCGGCGGCGTCGAGAGCCCGCTTGCCATCTTTTATGTCTTCCATACCGCACTTGGAGCGCTCCTGCTGCCGCCGGGACACACCCTCGTTCCCGGAATCTGGGCGATCGCGCTGTATGCAGGCGTCTCGATCGGCGAATTGTCGGGCGCGCTCGTTCCGCGCTTTCCCCTTCGAGTCTGGCGGCCCGAAGCCGAACTGCACATCCGCAGTGCCTACGTCGTCATGGCGTTGGGATCGGTCGCCCTCGGCATCCTTGGCACGCTTTATCTCACCGGGACGATGGCTTCCCGGCTGCGAAAAAGAGAGGGCCAGCTTCAGGACGCCAATGCCGCGCTGCGTCACTCGCAGGACATTGTTCGCGAGCTGCAGTCGCGCCGTTCGCGGTTCATGCAGACGGCCGCCCATCGGCTCAAAAGTCCGCTGGCCACGATTCAGACCATGGCCAGCCTGATTCGCGACGACCTGGTCGGCGGCGCCGATGCCCGCGCAACCTGCGACCGTATTACCCGCTGCTGTTCTGAGGGCATTGAGCATGTCGGTGAACTGCTCACCCTCGCCCGCGTTCAGGATGCCGATCCGCTGCGACACCGCGCGACCCGGGCCGATGTCGGCGCCGTCATCAAGGAGCAGTGCGACCGACTTCAGTCGATGGCCGTCGCGCGAGGGGTTCGGCTTACGGGAAAAGTGCCGTCCGGCGCCAGGCATTTCGCCGGCGTTGATCGACGCGACCTCGACGATTGTGTGGGAAACCTGATCGACAACGCCCTGAAGTACACGCCCGCCGGAGGACAGGTCACGGTCTGGGTGGAGTACACCAAAGCCGACGAACTCGACCGTGACGGGGAGTGGATCGCCATTCACGTGGATGACACTGGAATGGGGTTTGACCCTCAACTCATGACAAACGCCCAGGCGACGGGCGCATTCAGCTTTGACGCCTACCGCCGCGGAAACAATGCCCTGGCATCCGGCATTCCCGGTTCGGGGCTGGGCCTCGCGATTGTTCAGGCCGTCGTCGAACAGGCCGCCGGGCGAATCGACGTTGTCTCGGCTCGCGGAATCGGCACAAAGTTCACGTTGAAACTGCCTGCCGTTCGGCGAGAAGCGCCCAGCTCGACCGACAGTAACAAGACCGACGCCCGACAGAGTCAAACCCAGCCCAATGGCGTTACGGAGCCACATCATGCTTGCAACTAAAAAACCACGACCGCGTTCGACCAGCGCATACATGCCTCAGCCGGCGGAAGTCTTGAGCGTCAGGTCGCTGACGAAACTGGAAAAAGTCTTCACGCTTCGGCTTGGCAGCAAAAAGCGTCTCCATCATCAGCCCGGTCAGTTTCTTCAGGTGTCCATCCTCGGCGTCGGCGAGTGCCCCATCTCGATCTGCTCGTCGCCGACTCGCCCCGACACTTTTGAGCTCACCGTGCGCCGGGTCGGCGAGGTCACCGCCGCCATCCATCGGTTGGAGGTCGGTGATGTCATCGGTGTCCGCGGTCCCCTCGGCCGTGGATTCGATCCCAGCCTGTTTGAGGGTCATGACGTGCTCGTGGTTGCCGGCGGCTGCGCCCTCGCGCCGGCCCGATCACTGATTCAATACGTTCTTGATCGCCGCGACCGATTCGGCGACTTCCACGTTTTCTACGGTGCCCGCTCGCCGGAGGAGTTGCTCTTTCGCGATGAGTTGGAATCTTGGCAGGCGGACGCCAGGGTTCGCTGCCTGGTCACCGTCGACGGGGCCGACGATACCTGGCGCGGTCACACCGGGGTCGTCACGCGACTCTTCAGCCAATGGCCCTGCCATCAACCGGCGCGGACAAAGGTCGCCGTCATCGGGCCGCCTGTCATGTTCAAGTTCGTCATGCTCGAACTCATTGGGCGGCAAATCCCCGAGCGCAGCATCTTCTGCTCCATTGAGCGCCGGATGAAATGCGGGATCGGAAAATGCGGCCACTGCCAGGTGAATCAACTGTACGCCTGTCAGGACGGCCCCGTCTTTTGCTACACGGAACTCGCAACGGTGCGGGAGGCAATTCGATGAAAGTCTACGACGAACAATCCTGCCCCATATCGGGCGACGACGGCCCGGCGTTCAAATCCAAGGGCAGCGAAGAAAAGGTGCGCATCGCCGTCTTCAGTCTGACCGGATGCGAGGGTTGCTCCTTGGCCATCCTCGAGTTGGAGGACTCCCTGCTGCAGATTCTCGATGCCGTCTCAATCGTCAATTTTCGAGAGGCAGTCACAGAGCGCGAGTGGCACATCGATCTCGGCTTCGTCGACGGGGCCGTCTCGACGCCCCATGACGAGGAGACGATCCATCGGTATCGCGATTGCTGCACGACCCTCGTCGCCGTCGGCGCCTGCGCATGTCTCGGCGGTGTCAACACCCAGAAGCACGAGCGCCTGTCAACCGAATACCGGCAGTATGTCTATGGCGACGCGGCGTCCCAGGTTGCCACCAGCGACGCCCGGCCGATCTCCGCCGTCGTCAAGGTGGACTACGAGCTGCCGGGCTGCCCGATGGTCAAGGAAGAGTTCCTGCGATTCGTCAAGTGCATGATCGTCGGACGACCCTTCCGCCTGCCCAATTATCCGGTCTGCGTGGAGTGCAAGCGCCGCGGCATCTTGTGCCTTTATGAAAAAGGCGAGATTTGCCTGGGGCCCCTGACTCGCGCGGGATGCGACGCCATCTGTCCATATTACGGAGCAAAGTGTGACGCATGTCGCGGCGTGCTGGGCGAAGAGTCCCTCGTCGCCCTCGGTCGAAACGTCAAACAGCAATACTTTGTCCCGATCGACGACGTGCTCGTCAGTCTTCGAAAATACGGCGCCTACCAAAAAGGGGAACTACCATGAGCGCGACGCCGCCGATTCGTGATGCCGCCCGCCCGACTCACCCAAAGAGCGGCATGCCCGCAAGCGAAACCATCGAGATCAAGGAAATCACCCGCGTCGAAGGGCACGGCAACCTCTCCGTCCGCATCGCTGACGGCGAGATCACCCGCCTCGAGCTGCAGATCGTCGAGAGCCCGCGGTTCTTCGAGTCGTTCGTCCGCGGAAAGAGATTCGACGACGTTCCGCAGATCGTCTGCCGAATCTGCGGCATCTGCTCAGTCGCCCACACCTCGGCCGCCGTCAAGGCGATCGAAGCCGCCGCGTGCATCGTTCCCACCGAGCAGACCATCCTGCTCCGCAAGCTGATTCTCTTCGGCGAGCAGATTCAGAGTCACGTCCTGCACCTCTACTTTCTGGCGGTCCCCGACTATCTCGGCGTCGGCTCGGTCATTCCGCTTGCGAAAACACATCCCGAGGTCGTCAAGCGCGCCCTGCGAATGAAGAAGCTGGCCAACGATCTCTGCGCCGTGATCGGCGGCCGGCACATTCACCCGATTTCCTATCGGGTCGGCGGCTTCTCACACCTGCCCGCTCCGTCTGAGCTGCAGGACATCAAGGCACGATTGGAGTCCGCAAGGTCCGATCTCGACGAAACCGTCAAGCTCTTCGAGGCCCTGTCCATTCCCGACTATCGACGCGATACGGAATACCTGGCGCTCCAGGCTGCCGACGCGAATGAGTACGCCTTCTACGACGGCCGACTCGTCTCCTCGCTCGATGCATCGCCGACGGAGCCAAAGGACTATCGGCGGCGCGTGTTCGAGTCGGTCGTCGCCCATTCGACGGCCAAGCACAGCCGCTCAGCCTTGTCCGAAAGCTATGCCGTCGGCGCGCTGGCACGCTTCAACATCAACGCCGCTCGCCTGCACCCGGTCGCCCGTCAGGCCGCAAGGCGGCTCGGCTTGCAGCAGCCGTGCTGCAACCCCTTCCACAACAACACGGCGCAGCTGGTCGAGACGATTCACTGCGTGGAGTCCGCCATCGAGCTGGCCGATCGTCTGCTGAGCCAGGGCACGACCGCCGAGCCGATCGTTCGGCCGACAAAATTCGGCCGCGGCGTCGGCATCGTCGAAGCCCCGCGCGGAGTTCTGATTCACGAGTACGAACTGGACGAACAGGGTCGCGTGCGCGATGCCAACCTGATCATTCCGACGAACCAGAACCTGGCCAACATCGAAGCCGACCTGCGAGGGCTCGTCCCCCCGATGCTCGCTCAGCAAGCCACACGCGACGAAATCACCGCCCGACTTGAAATGCTCGTTCGGGCCTACGACCCCTGTATCTCATGTGCGACGCACTTCCTCGACATCGACTGGGTGGAGTCATGATCGTCACCGGGCAAACTCATCGCGGTGAATCGCCCCCAGGCGCCGACGCGCCGTCGGTCATCGTCATGGGCTGCGGCCGCAGCCACCGTCGCGACGATCAGGTGGGATTGCTCATCGCCGATTTGTTGGAAGCCGGTCCACCCCCGAACACCAGGGTCCTGAAGTCAGAGGATCCCGGTGCGGACTTGCTCACGGAGGTCGCCGGATTTGACCTCGTCATCATCGTTGACGCCAACCGATCGCGCGGGAGTACGCAGCCCGGAAGCTGCAGCCGATTCGTGATATCCCGGAGGGGCGGCACTGGCCTGGACGACCTCTTCAAATCGCAGGGCGACCGACCGGTGTCCTCTTCGCATCTGCTTAGCGTGATGGACGCATTAGCCACGAGCCGCGAATTGGGGTTGCTGCCTCCCGAGCTGTGGATTTACGCCGTATCAGCTGAAGACTTCGGTTACGGAGACGAGTTGTCCCGTGGGGTGCACCTCTCGATTCGAGACGTGGCCCGGCGAATTCAAACCGACGTTCGTGCCTGGCTGCGAAACAGGAGCAAGCGCCATGCATGAATTGTCCATCGCCATGTCGCTCGTCGAATTGGCATCCGAAAGGGCCCGGCGTGCAGGGGCCGCGCGCGTGACGCGACTGAACCTCCGCATCGGAGCCCTGCGAGGAATCGAGGATGAGTCGATGCGCCTGGCCTTCGAGGCGGCGCGCATCGATTCACCGTGCGGCGACGCTGAGCTGCGCATTGAGAATGTTCCCCTGCGAGCTCGCTGCCAGGACTGCGGCGCCGAATATGATATCGAAGGAGCCGAATGGGCTTGCTCCGTCTGCGGCAGCGACGGCGAGTTGCTCGATGGCGGCGACGAACTGCAATTGGCATCCATTGAAGTCGAGGGAGAACCATGAATATCCCCGTTGTCACGCGCGTCCTGGAGAAGAACGATGCGGCCGCCGCCGAAAACCGCGACCGCTTCGACCGGCTCGGCGTCGTTTGCGTCAATCTGCTCGGCGGCGCCGGCTGCGGCAAGACGGCGCTGCTCGAATCGCTGCTGCCCCGATTGAAAGAGCGTTTTCGATTGGCCGTCCTAGAGGGTGATATCACGACGACGCTCGATGCCGAGAGAATCGCCTCCCTCGGCATCCCTGCCGTACAGCTGACAACCCAGGGCGGCTGTCACCTGACTGCTGCCCACGTGCAGAAAGCCCTCGCATCGATCGACATCGAAAACGTGGACCTGCTGCTGATCGAAAACGTCGGCAACCCGATATGCCCGGCGAATTTCGCGCTGGGCGAGCACTTTCGAATCGCCGTGCTCAGCGTCTCCGAGGGTGACGACAAGCCCTCGAAATACCCGCTCCTCTTTCGCGGCACCCGGCTGGTCGTCCTCAGCAAGCTCGACCTGATGCCTCATGTGGACTTCGACGTAGGACGCTTTCAACGCGACGTGCATCGCGTCAATCCAAATGTCGATCTGCTCGAGACCAGCGCCCGTTCCGGCGAAGGTATGGATCAGCTTGCATCGTGGATTTCGCGCACGGTCGAACAGATGTCGATCCGCCAATGCGAATCGGCCTGTAGGTCTTAACAGGATGGATTATCGCAGCCTTGAGCCTTACGGGCACACGTCATTCACGAGGCAGTCCACCATCATGGAGAGATCGTTGGTCGCCTCAACGTCGCCGCTGTCATTCATATCCGCCGCACAGAACTCGACGGTCCCCAGCGTTGCGCTCCCGAAGAGGACATTAATAAACGGCTGAATGTCATTGCCGTTCACCGAACCATCGTCGGTCACATCGCCCTTCGTGCAGGTGACGGGCACAAAGCAATCGAGATGGAAAAGTCCGACCGCGTCAATGCCGCCCTCGACAACGCCCTGTGGCGTGCTGTCATTGACGGTGAACCGCAGCCGCATCGTCGATGTCAGCGTCACGCCCGCCGAGGCAAGCTCGGTCGCATAAATCTTCTTGTTCCGCCAGGTTCGGGCTCCGCTGGAGTAGTCGGAGAAAATCGTCGTCCACGGGCCTGCGCCGTTGTTGGAGTCGATCTCGACCAGCAATCGATCGGTCGTCTGCGAATCGCTCAGATACAGGTAATAGTCAAACGTAATCGCATTATCCTCGCCCGACATATCGAGCGGAGGAGAAACAAGCTGAACCGCGCCGTTGTCCACGTCGGTATTGCCGAAGCCGTTTTGAGTCACAAAGCATTGACCGCTGCCGTCCGAATCGGCGAGTGGCGTGTAGGGCCAACTGGTGTCAATGATGGGAACGCCTCGCTGCCAGCCGCCGGATGTCGCGCTGACCACCGCCGTTGTCCAGCCTGTGTCTGTCTGGAAATTCTCAACTGGGCCGGCGATTTCGCCGAGTTCACTGAGCGCCGTATAGGTCACGCCCGGCGCGCCGGGCGGATCGAAGTACGTCGTAGCCGACTCCGACTGCGATGAAAAATAATAGCTGATGAATTCACCACAGGGGCTAGCCGGTATCGTCGCGATGAAGTCGCCGCCGTTCTCAATCAACGGCACAGTGACCAGTCCGTTGCCGATATCGTAGTGCAGCATTTGCGTGCCCGGCAGGACATCCGTCGCCGTGCAGGCGCCCGCGCCGACGGAAACTGCAAAGCTCGTGTCCTCGGCCGGCGAAACGATGGACGGCTTACCCTTCGGATATCCAAAGGAAAGACTCTCGCCCGGTACCTGTACCGATACGACAAAGAGCCCGCGCTCCAGGTCGCTGATGATGACGTTGCCGCTGGGGAAGTAGGGATAGTTGCTCCAAGCCCCGTTGAAATTCGCCGAGTCGCTGCCCGGATAGGTGTCGAAGTAAGCAATCTCCTCAGGGTTGAGAGGGTCCGCCGTCGTACAGAAGACACGAAGTCCGCTGCGATAGTTGGCCTCAAAGAGCAAATCGTCCTTGGTGTAAAGATTGTGATTGATCGCGACGCTGGTCCCGTCAAAGGTCGACGCGAGAAACGGGGCAGGGACGTTTTCGTCAATCATGAACTGAACGTCCACCACGATCGTCCGCGTCAGCGTGCTGCCCGTCTCGTCCAGCTCGTCATTGATATAGGCGTACTTCAGATCGGGCGACAGCCAGACCTGGTGCGAGTACGCCGCGCTCGGCCACGTAATCCGCGACGGATAAAGATTGATGATGTTGTTCTTGTCCGTCACATCGAGAATGTCCAGGCCCGTATTCGTCCCGCCGCCGTTGCTGCCCGAGCAGAGATACGCAATCTCGTGCCCCGCCAGCGGCCCCGTCGTGTACGTCACCACCTGGCAATCGTGGACATAGCGATCCGACCAGGACGTGACATAGGTCGGGCTCGCCGGATTGGCCAGATCGTAGATGCGAATCCCATTCGACCCGCCGCCGCACCGATACAGGTAACCGCTGTCCGTGTTGATGGCGACGTTGTGCGTGGCCGTGCCGCCGCCGGTCGTAATCGTGCCGACCAGAGAGACTCGATTGGTCACCTGGTCGATATTCGCCATGCTGATGACCTGGATGCCGCTGCCGCCCTCGGACACGACATAGGCGTAGTTCTGATACACCTTGACGTCGCGCCACAAACTCTCGGGGCCGGGAATGAACCAGATGATCTGCGCGTTATCCGGATTGGTGATCTCCACGAAACAAAGCCCCGAGCTGACGCCTACCAGGGCATACTCCCGGCCGGAGGGCGACGTGTAGCCCCAGCAGTCGTTGCCGGAAGAAACAGTCGTCCCGGAGAAAGCCGCAATGTCCGACAGGGTGATCCAGCTATGAAGCGTCACATTGCTGGACGCAAAGCCGCTGCCGCGAGGGTCCGCCGGTCCATCCACCCCAAGGCGATAGCTCGCCCCGACAAATGGAGCCTGTCGATCGAGAAGCTTGGGATCGTCCGGATGGGCAAAGCAGGTTGAGCAGATCGCAAGTACCAGTAATAACGAAGTGAGACGTTGAGGACTCGTCATTGAATCTCCACACGGACAGGAAAAAAGGGGAACTTTGCCCACTCCGGGGCCGGCTCGTTACTGCATTTATACTCGATTCTCGCCCGAATTACCACCTTTGACGCCCTTGGACGACTGCCCCAAGACGCCCCAAACGTTCGTTTGCTCAGGCTCCCAACCGACATTACCGACCGCAAGGTTGGGCTCTCTGAGCAGCCCCCGGCTGTCCCGAAACGGTGCCGATGGCCGGGCGTTCGGTCTTGCACGGGCGTCCTCTCCGGCCAGCCGCTTCCGCAGCCATCGCCGCTGTTCCTCCCTCGTACTGATTAGTGCCTGCCGCGCCACGCGATCGCTTACACTCTGACGCGCGGAACCGGCAATATCGCCGACAACCGCCGGAAGAATCATGCTTCATCTGGATACAAAAAACGACCTGCGCATCACCACCGCCCCCGGCCTCGCGCCCTATGTGGAGGCGGAATTAAATGACCTGGGCCACGCCCCGACCGCAATCCACGAGACCAGCGTCGAGCTCACCGGTTCCCTCCGCGACTGCATGGCGTTCAACCTGCGTCTGCGAACCGCGATCTCGGTGCTCTACCTTCTCAAAGAGTTCCCCTGCACCGGGCCCGAAGACCTCTACACCCATGCCTCGACCATCGCCTGGGAAGACATCATTCCGCCGGATGCCTACATCTGCATCGATTCCCGCGGTGACCATCCCTCCATCGACAACTGGATGTACGTCAATCAGCGCGTCAAGGACGCGGTAGTCGATCGAATGCAGGAACAGGTCGGAGCGCGCCCCTCCAGCGGGCCCGAACGCCACAGCATCGTCATCAACACTTATTGGCGCAACGACTACTGCTGGATTTACCTCAACACCAGCGGCGCCAAGCTCTCCGATCGCGGTTACCGACGCATTCCCTTCAAGGCCCCGATGACCGAGACCCTCGCCGCCGGAGTTGTCCTGGCCAGCGGCTATGACGGCAGCACACCCTTCGTAAACCCGATGTGCGGCAGCGGAACTTTGGCGATCGAGGCTGCCCTGCTCGCCGCGAACCGCGCACCGGGCCTCTTGCGATCGAACTTCGGGCTGATGCATATTCGTGGATTCGACGAAAAGGTATGGAAGGACCTGCGCATCGAATCGGGCAAGCTGCGACGCAAGGCAAAGCCCGCCCCGATCATCGCCTCCGACATCAGCCCCGAGGCCGTCGAGGCCGCTAAGCAGAATGCAAAGACGGCGGGCGTAGATCACCTGATCGAGTTTCACGTCTGTGATTTCGAGGATACCCCCATCCCGCCGGCCCCCGGGGTCGTGGTCATGAACGCCGAGTACGGCCAGCGAATGGGCGACTCGACGGAACTGGAGAAAACCTACAAGCGGATCGGCGATTTCCTCAAGCAGAAGTGCCAGGGCTACGTGGGATGTATCTTCACCGGCAATCGCGAACTGGCCAAACGCATCGGCCTGCGAACCAGCCGAAAGCTGATCTTCTGGAACGCCAAGATCGAGTGTCGATTGCTCAAGTACGAGCTATACGCCGGAACGCGCGAAAAATCCCCCGACACAAATTAAGCGCCTCGCTCACGCGTCCGGCTGGTCACTACGGCGACACGGTCCAGCAAACCAGGACGATGTGTTCTTTGACCTCTACCGCGGCATCGCCGATGATGCCCGCCTCTTATGAGCACACAGGAATTTGACCAGTACTACGAGGACCGGAAGAAGAAGCTCGCCCAGCTGATCGAGGCCGGCCACGAGCCCTACGGCGCACGCTATGTGGATGTCCGCAGCAACGGCGACATCCGCAGCTTCGCCGAGCGCCTCGGCGTCGAGCCCGGCCAGACCGATGAAACCGCCGCCGTCCGCGCCGCCGGGCGGATCATGCTCCGCCGCGTCATGGGCAAGCTGGCCTTCCTGACCATCCGTGACTGGACTGGCGACATCCAGATCGGCATCTCCAAGGCCAAGGTCGGCGACGCCGGCTGGGAACTCGTCACCCTCCTGGACCTCGGCGACATCATCGGCGTCGAGGGCCTGCTAGGCCGGACCAAGACGAACGAGATCACCGTCTGGGCCGAGTCGCTGCGCGTCCTCTCCAAGAGCCTCCGCCCACCGCCGGAGAAGTTCCACGGACTGACCGATGTGGATGTCCGTTACCGCGAGCGATACGTCGATCTCTTCAGCAACCCCGAGGTCATGCAGACCTTCAAGGCCCGCTCGCGCATCGTCGAGGCCGTCCGCCGCCACCTGTCAAAGCAGGGCTTCCTCGAAGTCGAGACGCCGATGTTGCAGTCGATCTACGGCGGCGCGGCCGCGCGCCCCTTCACAACCCACCACAACACCCTCGACATGGACCTGTTCCTGCGGATCAGCCCCGAGTTGTCGCTCAAGCGGCTGCTCGTCGGCGGCATGGAGCGCGTCTTCGAGATCAACCGCAACTTCCGCAACGAAGGCATCAGCACCCAGCACAATCCCGAATTCACCATGATGGAGTGCTATCAGGCCTACGGCGATTTGTCCGACATGATGAACATTGTCGAGGGCATCGTCGTAGAGTCGATCGAGGCCGTCGGTGGTGGATTTCGCCGGCAGTTTCGCGGGCAGGAAATCGACTTCACCCCGCCGTGGCCGAGGCGCACCTACAGCGATTTGCTGCGCGAATACGCCGGCGTCGATCTCAAAGACGCCGCCGCCGTCAAGCGAAAGGCCGCCGAGCTTGGCCTTCTGCGAGAGACAACAAAGGACGGCGGACCGGCAGCCGAGATCGATCCCGCCGTTCTGGCGAACAAGGTCTTCGAAGCGACCGTCGAGGAGCACCTCGTCTCGCCGACCTTCGTGGTCGAGTATCCGGCGGCCCTCTGCCCGCTCACGCGTCGCAAGAAGGACGATCCCGAAATCGCCCTGCGATTCGAGGCCTACGTCGCGAAGATGGAGATCGGCAACGCCTACACCGAGTTGAACGATCCGGCGGTGCAGCGAGAGACATTCGGCTCGCAGCTCGCCGGCGAAGGCGACGAGACGATGCGCGTCATGGATGACGACTACATCAAGGCCCTTGAGTACGGCATGCCCCCGGCCGGCGGGCTCGGCGTCGGCATTGACCGCCTGGTCATGCTCCTGACCAACTCGCCGAGCATCCGGGACGTGATTCTCTTTCCGCTTCAGCGGCCGCTGGGCAAGTCATCGGACGGCGGGGAGGCAACCCCCTCCGGCAAGGAATAGGCGTGCGATCGCGAGCTGCCACGATTCTGTTCACTCTCTTCGCGCCGATCACCCTACCTGCGTATCTGATTTTTCTCGGGCTGAGCAATCTCCTCGGCGGGGCGTTTTACATCGTCATTGAGGCCACGGCAGCGAAACTCCTTCGTCGCCCGATCACCCTCTCGGCGGGGCAGATGGCACTCCTCGCCCTGCCGGTCCTCGCCGTCCTCCCATTCGTCGCCGCCGGGCACATGGTCCTCTGGCTCCTGCGAACGTTCGCGGCCTGGCTCATCGCGACCGGCCATTGGCAGGCGGGGACGCGTTCGCGCGCGGTTTCGTTCTTGCTCGGTGTCGTCTGGGTGGCGGTCGGGCTCTGGGCCACGGTGACATGCCTCAACGCCGCGGTCGGCGCCTCGTGGGTCGGCCGAGGTGTGACATCGCAATCGCGGGATTACTTCGTCGAACACGTCACAAAGCTGCGACTCCTCGGCGAGATGCCGGAGCCAATGCAGGCCCGACGACGCGAGCTGATCTCCGAACTCGAAACTCATCGGGACCGCGTGCACCCTCGATGGGAAATCATCCTTCAGATGCTGCGCGACGACGAAAGCTCGTTCCAGGGGATACGCTCCCAAACGATGATTCGCCGACTCACCGGTCTCCCGTGGTACTTCAACCCGGCCGAGGTCGCCGAGGACGGGCTGGATCACAGCGAGCTCATGCTCGGGCCGATCATTTTTATCTGGATGCTGCTCATCCGCTGGCCCGGAATGTTCCGCGTCCTCCGCTTCCGGCCCTTTTGCACCGCATGGTTTGCCGCGCGCGTCGGCATCGTCGCATGGTCGATCTATGCCCTGATCACCTGGGAGCCCATCGAGTCCTATTACGGCTTCTGGTTCGAACCCGACGAAATGACCGCGCTCTTTGCCCTCCTCAGCCCCGCCCATTGGCTCGGGTTCCCCTACATTCGCTGGGTCCGCCCCGAGTGGTATCTCTTCAATGCCGGGCTGTGGATGCTGCTGGTCGGTGTCCTGGCTGCGATGTGGTGGGTCACGTGGCGCGCGTCTCCCTTCCTCGGCTGGCCGCGCTACTACGTGGCGTTCCTCGCATCGCGGCTCCTGCAGCGCAAGCGCATCGCCTTTTTCTCCGTCGGCGCCGTCACCCTCTGCGTCGCCATGATGATCATCGTCATCAGCGTCATGGGCGGGTTCGTCGACAGCATCCGCACCCGGGCAAACGGCTTGCTGGGCGATCTCGTCATGGACGGCAATCTCTCCGGCTATCCCTACTACGCCGAGTTCATCGACCGAATCAAGAAGCTGCGCGACGACAAGGACCAGCCGATCGTCGTGCAGGCCACGCCGCTCATTCGTACCTACGGCATCCTCCAATTCCCCGCGGCGGAGACGACCAAGGCCGTGACGATCGTCGGCATCCGTCTTCACGAGTATGTCCAGGTCAACAGGTTCGGCGAGGACCTCTTCTACAACAACAGATACGGCGACACGACCCTTGGACCACGCGGCCAGCAGACCTACGTCCGCGATGACCAAGGAATTCCCCGTCTGAGCTCCGAGCAGGAAGCGGCCTACGAACGCTATCTGGCGACCCTCTCACCGGAAAAACGGGCCGATGAGGAGAAAAAATATCGCCGCGAACCCGGTGACGATTACCCGGGGCCCGGCGTCTTCAAGTCATCCTCGGCCGCGTCCGGTTCTGACGAGCGCGAACTACCCGGCGTCATCCTCGGCCGCAGCATCGTGTTCAGACGCCAGGCGACCGGCGACTACTATCGTTCCTACAAATATCCGCGCGGCGAAATGTGCTATCTGACGGTGCTGCCTCTGACGCGCACCGGCGACGTCAGCACCGAGCCGCCGCCCAAACCCTCGTTTCGCTACGTTGATGATTCGCGCACCGGTATTCACGAAATCGACTCGGTTAACGTCTACGTCGATTTCGACACGCTTCAGACCCTGCTGTCGATGGAGCCCATGCAGCGCGCCGACGGCACAGGAATGGCCGGTGCCCGGTGCAGCCAGATTCAAATCAAGCTGCGTCCCGAATACGGCGGCAATCGGCGCGAGTTGATGCGAATGCGCGATCTGATCAACGAGGAGTGGCAGCGCTTCTCCGACGAAGTGCCCGCCGACGCCATCGAACAGCGCCTGATGTCAAACGTCGAGGCCCATACCTGGGAGGAATTGCAGGCAAGCTTCATCGCCGCCATCGAGAAGGAGAAGTTCCTCGTTCTCATCATGTTCGGCGTCATCAGCATCGTCGCCATCTTCCTCATCCTCTGCATCTTCTATATGATCGTCCAGGAAAAGACCCGCGACATCGGCATCATCAAGAGCGTCGGCGGAAGTGCCGCGGGCGTGGCAGCCGTCTTCCTCGCCTACGGCGGGGCGATCGGTCTCGTCGGCTGCGTCCTCGGCGGCCTCCTCGGAACCACCTTTGTCGAACACATTAACGACGTCCAGGATTGGCTCGCCCGGCTGAACCCCGACTGGCGAGTCTGGAGCCCCGAGACCTACTCCTTTGACAAGATACCGGACGTCTGGAAGTGGTCCGAGGTCCTCTGGATTAGCGTCCTGGCCGTCCTGGCGTCCATCGCGGGCGCCACCTTCCCGGCGGTCCGTGCAGGACGCACCTGGCCGGTCGAATCGCTCCGGTACGAATAATCCGTTGTTTCATCACCCAGCGCCGGCCTGGGCCGATCGTTTTTTCCCGCCCTGGATAATGCCGCCAGGCCCGCAGATATCGGAACAACCTCGGACTACTTCAGGCAACACCCCCTCATCCCGATTTATACGTCGCACGTTCGTGCGATTGGGCCGATTTGTCTGGAATGTTCATGGACTTATCTGTCACGCAGACAGGGATGCAAAGCCATGTTCGCGATGTCCGTATTTGACCTGATCGATCGACAGCGAGCCCACGGGAGCGATCGAAAGACGCGCGCCTTGGCATGCCTTTCGGTCGTGTGGCTGACCATGGTGATTGCAGCGATGACGGTTCTCACCAACTACGGCAGTTCACCCGGTCCAGTGGGCGATGTGGAGCGCATTTGGCCGGCGGAAAGTGAAATCACCCGGAAGTCGGGGAAACTTAGCTTGCTGCTTTTCGCGCACCCGAAGTGTCCCTGCACCCGAGCCACCATGGTCGAGCTGGCAATCGTCATGCGTCACTGCCGAGAGCAAATCGACTGCCATGTCCTCTTCATGCGACCGTCATCAATGCCCGCCGATTGGGCACAGACGGACATTTGGAACAGCGCGTCCGAAATCCCGGGTGTCAACGTGGCTGTCGATGTGGATGGCAAAGAGGCGAAGCGATTCGGCGCCGCGACATCCGGGGCGGTCGTCCTATATGACCAGGGTGGTCAGTTGCTGTTTCACGGCGGCATCACGGCGTCACGAGGCCACTCCGGTAGCAACCTGGCCCGAGACAGCGTCATTGCACTGGCGCGGAATGAAAGGCCAAGTCTCTCCGAGGCGCAGGTTTTTGGGTGCGAGCTGTTTGGCAAGTGTCCAACCGTAGCGACAAATAGGGTCAGGTCACGATGAACGACGCCCCAATAAACCCGACGGTCGCCGAGCGGGCGAATCAGCTATTCGAGCAACAGTGCGATCGCAACTACGCCCGCACCGATCGCATGTTTGCGCTTCTGATGGCGGTCCAATTCGTCAGCGGAATCATCTGCGCCCTGGTAATCTCACCTCAAACCTGGTACGGCGAGAAGAGCCTGCTTCACATTCATGTTTGGGCGGCCCTTGTCATTGGGTCCCTGCTCTCCAGCGCGCCGATTGCGATGGCATGGGCACGGCCCGGAACATTCTTGACGCGCTGCGTGATCTCCTCAAGTCAGGTCTTATGGTCCGCCCTGCTGATCCACCTCACCGGCGGCCGCATCGAAACGCACTTCCACATCTTCGGCTCCCTCGCGTTTCTGGCGTTCTATCGCGACTGGCGCGTATTCATACCGGCCACGCTACTCGTCGCCGTGGACCACGGAGTCCGCGGTTGGCTGTGGCCCGAGTCGGTCTACGGCGTGGCCCTGGCAAGTCCGTTCCGACTTCTGGAACACTCTGCCTGGGTCGTCTTCGAAGACATCTTCCTCATTTGGATGTGTGTTCAGAGCACGCGCGAGATGCGACAAATCGCCGGCGAGCGGGCTCTCCTGGAATTCACCAAGGCGGGCGTTGAGGACGAGGTTCGAAGCCGCACCGCCGAGTTGGCCGAGCAGGCAACGTCGCTGCGGCGCGAAGTGAGCGAACGAAAGCAGGCCCAGGCGGAGCGAGAGAAACTCGTTCAGGAGATCATGGAGGTCTCACGACGAGCCGGCATGGCGGAAATCGCCACCGGCGTGCTGCACAATGTCGGAAACGTCCTCAACAGCGTCAACACGTCAGCGTCGATCATCTCCGAACGCGTGCGATCGTCAAAACTGCCGGCGGTCGGCCGCGTTGCCGGGCTTCTGAATGAGCATTCGGGAAACCTGTCGAAATTCCTCACCGAAGACGACCGCGGCCGTCGCGTCCCGGAATACCTGACCATGCTCGCGGACACGCTTCGAGACGAGCAGGAACTTGTGGCCAACGAGCTCGAATCCCTCGGCAAGAACATCGAGCACATCAAGAGCGTGGTGAGCACGCAACAGGTCTACGCGGGCAATTCCTGCGTCATGGAGCATGTCTGTTTGTCCGAGGTCCTGGAGGACGCGCTCCGGCTCAGCTCCGCTTCGTTCGAGCGACACGGCATCTCGATTATCCGCGATTACGAGAAGCTGCCGCTTGTCGACATTGATCGGCACAAGCTCATGCAGATACTCGTCAACGTGCTCCACAACGCCAAGCAGGCAGCCGGCCATCCTTCGGTAAAGGTCAGGCAGGTCACCGTTCGAATTCGAGTGAAGGACGACCGGGTGCGCATCGAGGTCATCGACTCGGGAATCGGAATCGAGAAAGAGAATCTCACGCGCATTTTCGCCCACGGATTTACCTCAAAGAAGGACGGACACGGCTTCGGGCTTCATGCCAGCGCATTGGCGGCGAAAGAAATGGGCGGTTCTCTGACCGCGCACAGCGAAGGACCTGGGACGGGGGCGGCCTTCATGCTCGAAGTGCAGGCTCGACCAATGGAGGTCGTGGCATGACAGCATCCATCACCACGCCCAATCGAAGAATTCTCGTTGTCGATGACAATCGCGATATCCACCTGGACTTCGCCAAGATACTCGCCCATCTCGCCAACGGCGGGGATGCCCTGCGTGACGCTGAGGCCGTCCTCTTTGGCGAGGAAGTCACCATCGAGCCGGCGGAACAGTTCGATATCGACTCGGCCTTCCAGGGGCAGGAGGCGTTGGAGAAGATTCGAGAAGCGTATCGAACAGGTAATCCATATGCGATGGCATTCGTCGACATATGCATGCCCCCGGGTTGGGATGGGGTCGAGACGATCTGCCGTATCTGGAAGGAACATCCCGAATTGCAGGTCGTGGTCTGTACCGCCTACGCCGAGTACTCATGGAATGACATGCTCCGGCGACTCGATCGCAAGGAAAACCTGCTGATCCTCAAGAAGCCGTTCGAGAACATCGAGGTCCGGCAACTGGCCCGCGCCCTGACAGAAAAATGGCACCTTGCCCGTCAGGCCGCCATGAAGCTTCAGGAAGTCGAGCAGCTTGTCGAGCAGCGGACCATCGAGTTGCAGGCAGTCAATGGACAACTCAGAAATGAAATCGGGATGCGCGAGCAGGCCGAAGATCAACTGCGGCACGATTCGCTGCACGACACCCTGACCGGCCTTCCCAATCGTGCGCTGCTCATGGATCGGCTCAACCAGTCTGTCCGAAGAAGCGTGCGAGACCCTGATTATCGATTCGCCGTCCTGTTCCTCGACATCGACAATTTCAAGGTTGTCAACGACAGCCTCGGACACGCTGCCGGAGATCAACTCCTCATCGGCGTCGCCAAACGGCTCTCTGAAGCCGTCCGCGCTTCAGACAGCGTGGTCCGCATCGGTGAAGGTTTCGCCTCCCGACTCGGCGGTGATGAATTCGTCATCCTCCTGGACGGTCTTTCAAACACGGTCGACGCCTCTCGCGTGGCCGAGCGAATTCATTCCGTTTTGGCCGTCCCGTTTCAATTGGGTGCTCAGGAGTTGGTTGTCAGCACCAGCATTGGAATCGCCGTGAGTTGCAGTTCGGAAGAGTCCGCCGAGGCGCTGCTCAGAGATGCGGACACAGCCATGTATCGGGCAAAGTCCAACGGCAAGGCACGGCACGCCGTATTCGATGAAGCTATGCACGCGGCGGCGGTTAATCGACTCAATCTGGAGAACGACCTCCGCCGCGCCGTCGAGGCAGGCGAGTTCGTGGTTCATTACCAGCCGATCGTCAGTATCGAATCGTCCCAGACCGCCGGCTTCGAAGCGCTGGCTCGTTGGAACCATCCTTCGCGCGGAATCCTGCAGCCCGACGTCTTTATCCCGATTGCGGAAGAGACCGGCCTGATCGCGCCCCTGGGGCGTCAGGTGCTCGAAGCCGCCTGCGAAATGTCCAGAAAGATCAACGAGCACCGGCCGGCGAGCCAGTGGCTCAGAGTCAGCGTCAACATTTCCAAGCGGCAGTTGACCGCCGCGGGATTCCTGAAGGACGTCAGCGCCGTGCTGGAAAATACCGGGTGTCCGGCCGAGGGCATCAGCTTTGAGATTACCGAATCGGTCATACCGGACGATCCATCGTTGATTCTCGATAAGCTCACCGCCATCCGCGCATTGGGAATCGAGCTGCACATGGATGACTTCGGCAAGGGATTATCCTCAATCGCCGCGCTACGGGACCTCCCCTTCAACAAACTCAAGATTGACCAGTCCTTCGTGAAGTGCCTGGAAAGCCACAAGAAATACTCCGCTATCATTCACTCGGTCGTCGATCTCGCCCACAACATGGACATGAAGATCATCGCCGAGGGAATCGAAACCCCCGATCAGTTCGCCCAGCTCCTCACCCTGGGCTGCGACTACGGCCAGGGTTTCCTCTTCTCAAGGCCGGTCACTGCCGAGGTGGCCGTATCGCTGATGAAAGAATTCACCATCCAGCCGCCGCTCGTCATGGCATAATGCTGCTCCCTGAAATCACTCAATCGCCCAGCGATCGTCCTGCCGTTTCTCTGCGATCCGATCGGGCAATCATTTCGTAATAAGTCGCGGGCGTGGCTGGTTGGCCGGTGACTGCCGATTCCACCAACGCTGCCCCGCGATTGCTTTCCTGGGATTCTTGCGGGGTTCCGTTTCAGGCGGTTCAATGTGCAAGTGCTGATTCGCTGTGAAAACATCCAAAAGAGCTACATTCTCGGTCGCACCGAGTTGCCGGTCATTCGCGGGATCAGCCTGAACATCGAAGCAGGCCGGTTCGTATCCATCATCGGAAGCAGCGGAAGCGGAAAGAGCACCCTCCTGCACGTAATGTCCGGCCTGGACGTGCCCCAGCGGGGCCAGGTCTGGTTTGAAGGAGGGCCGCTCTTCGAGGCCGAAGGCGCGCGAACTATTCCGCGTGGCCGCGACAGCCGGCACGAAGATTCCTTCGCCGCGCAGGTGTTTTCGTCAAAGAGCACAGCGCTGGATCAAGATAACGGTCCTGCAAGCAAGCGGCCGGTTGCGCTCAAGGAGCGCAGCTCGGCGAGCCTGGAATCCCGGCGCAACGATTTACTAAACCGCTCGTTCGGTTTTGTGTTTCAGTTCTACCACCTGCTGCCGGAGTTCGACGTCCTGGAAAACGTCCTGCTGCCGGTCATGGTTGGTCAGTCGATGGCCGGTTGGCTGGGACGCCGAGCGATGACTGAAGCAAGGGCGCGCTCGTTACTGGATCGAGTCGGCCTTTCCGGACGGCTTGGCCATCGCCCGAACGAGTTATCCGGCGGCGAGCGTCAGCGCGTGGCCATCGCCCGGGCGCTGATGAACGAGCCGAGGGTCCTGTTCGCCGATGAGCCCACCGGCAACCTGGATGCCAGGACCGGCCGGGAAATTTTTGAACTGCTGAAGTCGTTGAACACAGCAGGGCAAACGATTGTGATGGTCACCCACGACCGCGAGATCGCCGCCCGAACCGATGCGGTTGTGCATCTGGTTGATGGCCGTGTAGAATGATCTGACGACAGACTGGGCGGTGAGGCTATCATTTCGCCGGGCAGGTCCGAGGTGATTGGCGATTCGCCCAACTGCCCCGCATCTGGATCCCGAAAGGTAGGCTTAGCCATGTCCATCATTAACCGACCGATGCCCGCGGCGCGCCGCGCCGCCAAGGAAACCGGCACACGCCATGATGTGAGCGAGGATCGACCTATGGCTCAGGATTTTTCCCCTAATCCGAACCTGAAAATATGGCTCGACGGCAAGCTGGTCCCCACCGCCGACGCGACGGTCAGCGTCTTCTCGCACGGCCTGCTCTATGGCGATGGCGTCTTCGAAGGCATCCGCGTCTATGGCGGAAAAATCTTCGAGTGCACCGCCCACATGGAGCGCTTTGCCAACAGCCTGCGCGCTATCCGAATGGAGATTCGCTGGTCCATGGACCAGATCATCGCCGCCATGAAGGAAACGATTCAGGCGAATAACACGGTGGACGGATACATCCGCCTCGTCGCCGCCCGCGGCCCCGGCACCTTGGGGATCCACCCATTCCGCTGCCTCCCGTCACAGGTTTTCATCATCTGCGACAAGATTCAGATGTACGGCCCGGAGATGTACGAGAAGGGGATGAAAATCATCACCGCGTCGACCATTCGCAATCACCCCAATGCCCTATCGCCGCAGATCAAAAGCCTGAACTATCTCAACAACATCATGGCCAAGATCGAGGCCATCGACGCCGGCTGCCTTGAGGCCGTCATGCTTAACCACGAAGGCTACGTCGCCGAGTGCACCGGTGACAACCTCTTCGCCGTTCAGAACGGCAAGCTGAGAACCCCCGCGACCCACTGCGGCCTCCTCGGCGGCGTCACCCGGCGACTCGTCCTCAAGATGGCTCAAAAGCGAGGCATCACCACCGACGAGACAACCATGACCCGGGCCGATCTCTACTACTCGACCGAAATGTTCATCACCGGCACCGGCGCGGAGATTTGCCCCGTCACTGAGTTCGAAAACCGCATCGTCGGCGACGGCACACCGGGACCGATCACCAAGCAGCTCATCGCCGACTTCCGCGCTCACATCAAGAGCGGCGAGGAAATGCTCTAGTCCGCCCCGGTCGATTCAACTAAGACATCAAAACGCCGGATGTGGGACAACCTCCCCATCTGGCGTTTTTCTTTTTACCCGGGTCTAATCGTCGGATGCTCGAAGCGCCCCTGCTCGCCATCACCTTCACCCCCCTGATGTTCGCCGCGATCCTCGCATGGATACTCTCGGTGTGCATCCACGAATTCTCGCACGCGCTCGTCGCCTATTGGGGCGGAGATCGAAGCGTCCGCGAAAAGGGCTATCTCTCGCTCGATCCGACCAAATTCATCGACCCAGTCTTCAGCCTCCTCCTCCCCGCGATCATCCTGATGATGGGCGGCTTCCCCCTCCCCGGGGGCTCCGTCATGATCAATCAATCCGCCCTGCGCAGCGAGAAGTGGAGTGCCTACGTCTCGGCTGCAGGACCCGCGAGCAATTTCACCTTGTTCCTTCTGCTCTGCATTCCGATCCATCCGATGGTCGGGCTGGTCCCGTCCATCGGGCCCCATCAGACATGGGTGTATTTCATCGCCGCGATGGCGGTATTGAACTTCATCGCCACCGTCTTCAACCTGATTCCCATTCCCCCGCTCGACGGCTTCGGAATCATCGAGCACACGTTCGATTACGAAACCCGTTGGAAAATGCACCAGCCGCAGGCCGTCTGGGGCGGCTTCGGACTGCTGATGTTTCTCCTGTTTGTGTTTCCCCAGTCGATGCAGGCCTTCTTCTGGATGCTCAGCTACGTCTGCGATGCGATCGGCATGCCGTTTGATCTTTTGGCCGACGGCTTCAATCTCGTCCTGTTCGACGTTGCCCCGTCCGCCATGGGGTAAAGTCTTCGCCGGTTGATCCCGCCTACTCTCGACGCTTTGTAGGCCGCATCATTTCACCTTATCATTGCGGTTCTTGTCGCTTTCATAACCACGAGGTGCATCATGACGATTCAGTCCGCTGTGATCATCGGTTCCGGCACCATGGGCCGCGGCATCGCCCAGGTCGCCGCCACCGCCGGCCTCACCACCTCCATCTACGACGTCAACGCCGAACAGGTAAAGAAGGCCCTCGCCGACATCGAAAAAAGCCTCGGCAAACTCGTCGAAAAAGGAAAGCTCCCCGCCGATGGCGCCGCGAAGGCCAAGGCCAATCTAAAAGTCTGCTCCTCCCTCGACGAGATCGCCTGGCCCAAGGTCGGCATCGCCATCGAGGCCATCTTCGAAAACTTCGAAGCCAAGGTCGCCCTCTACAAACAGGTCGAGGCAAAGCTACCCGCCGATGCCATCCTCGCCAGCAACACAAGCAGCATCAGCATCACCAAGCTCGCCGCCGCCACCGGCCGCCCGTCGAAGTTCATCGGCATGCACTTCTTCAACCCCGTGCCGCTCATGTCCCTCGTCGAGGTCATTCGCGGCCTGCAAACCGATGACGCCACTGTGGCATCGGTCGACGCCCTCGCCAAACAGATGGGCAAGAACCCCTTGCCCTGCAACGACATGCCCGGCTTCGTCTCCAACCGCGTCCTCATGCCCATGATCAACGAGGCCGCCTTCGCCCTGATGGAGGGCGTCGCCGAGCCGCAGAACATCGACGAGATCATGAAGCAGGGCTGCAACTTCCCCATGGGCCCGCTCACCCTCGCCGACTTCATCGGCGTCGACGTCTGCCTGAACATTCTCGAGGTCCTCCACAACGACCTGGGCGACCCCAAGTTCCGCCCCTGCCCCCTGCTCAAGAAAATGGTCGACGCCGGCTACCTCGGCCGAAAGACCGGCCGCGGCTTCCACAAGTATTGAGGTTCCTCCCCGGCTCAACGGCCCAGGCCCAACGCCGTTTGATGGGGCACCGTCGCCGAATTCGGGCTCTGGTAAAGTTTGGGTGGTACGGGCGTCTCGCCCGTGTCTTTTCAATCCAAACTTCACCAGTGCCCGAATTCTCATCACCCCCAATTAGGGTTCCATTTCCCCCCGTCACCCCCTAGAATAGGGACTTCCTATCGGGGCCAGATGCATGAGCACAGAAGTCAGCTACACACAACAGGGGCACATCGGCTACATCCGGTTTGCCAGTGACGACGGAATCAACCTCCTCTCCGTGCCGATCATGGCATCGCTCGAGGCGAGGCTCGACGAGATCGAGCAGTCGCCCAACCTGCGCGTCCTGATCATCACCGGAGAGGGCCGCACCTTCATCGCCGGCGCCGATATCGACGAGATGGCCCGCGCCTCCGGCGACGAGGGTCGCGCCTTCTCCCAGCGCGGCCAGCGCTTCATGAACCGCCTGGCCCACTTCAAGCACGCCGTCACCATCGCCGCCATCAACGGCTCCGCCCTCGGCGGCGGTTTCGAACTGGCCCTTGCCTGCGACCTCCGTGTCATGGCCGAAAACGCCCTCATCGGTTTCCCCGAAGTCAGCCTCGGCCTCATCCCCGGATGGGGCGGCACCCAGCGCGCCTTCGCCCTCATCGGCCCGGCTCGCGTCCGGCGCATGCTCCTCACCGGCGAGCGCATCAATGCAAAGACCGCCTTCGAGATCGGCCTCGCCAACGAGTGCGTCCCGCTCGATCAACTCATGATCCGCGCCGAGGCCCTCGCCAAGGGCATCCTCGCCAACGGCCCATCCGCCGTCCGACTCGCCAAGCACGTTCTTTGTGCGCACGAAGCCGCATGGCTCGAACGCGGTTTCGCCGGTGAAGCCGAGTGCTTCGGCAAGGCCTTCATCAACGAAGAGTCCCGCGAAGGCCTCCGCGCATTCCTCGAAAAGCGCACCCCAAGCTGGGCCGCCTCGCTCGGTTAACGCACGCAGCGCTAGTCAATGATGTGCTGAATCGCGTCGGCCAGGTTGCAGGAAATCGCCTTCTCCCCCTCTGCTTTTTGCTGAGTTTGAGACACAAGAATCCGACGGTCGGCGTCGATCAGGTCGGCTGCCTTATTGAGACGCACCAAGTCACTCGGGCCCGGCGATGATGTCAGCTTAATCTCGATCGCCCAGCGATGCTGACCTCTTTCAATGACCAGGTCGATTTCCCACTGATCCGTCGTTCTCAGGTAGTACGCCTCGAATGTCTCATCGTGCAGCCGCAGTGCCCCAATGATCTGCTCGATGACGTAGCCCTCCCAGCTTGCCCCGACCCACGGTTGGCTCAGCAGCGAACGGCGGTCTCCCGTCTTGAGTATTGCGTGCAGTAGTCCGCTGTCGCGCCAGTAAAATTTGGAACTCTTGGTTAACCGTTTGCGGATGTTTTCCTGAAATGACGGAAGGAATCGGATCAAGAACGCGCCTTCCAGGTAGTTCACATAATCGTTGACCGTGTGATACGAAAGGCCCAGGCTTTGGCCGATCTGCGATGCGTTCCACGCCTGGCCGTGAACCGCGGCGAGCATGTTGACCAGGCGACGCGTCACCTGCGGCTTTGCCGAGAGCCCCCACGCGGGCAGGTCGCGTTGCATCAAGAGAGACAGGTAATCGGCCTGCCAGCGAGGAAACATGCTGGGCTTGAGCACCCCACCATCGGGGTATCCGCCGCAAAGCCAGTGCCGCGACTTTGCTGCCTTGGTCGGCAGTTCACCGAAGAAGAACGGCGTGAGTTCGACGATCGCCAGCCTTCCGGCAAGAGACTCTGAGACTCGCACCATGAGCGAGGGCGCGACAGAACCAAGAAGGAGAAACCGGCCGTTTCGCTTTCGGTCATTGTCGATAGCCCCGCGCAGTCGAGTGAACACCTCCGGCCAGGCTTGCGCTTCGTCGAGGATCACAAGGGACCTGCCGGAAACGAGCGATTCCCACTCGATATCCAACCGAAGCCGGTCACCCTCCTGCTCCAGATCGAAGTAAATCCCGCCCAGAGACTTGGCAAGAGTGGTCTTACCGGACTGTCGAGGGCCGACCAGCGCGGCGGCGGGGCTTTTCGCCAGCCGATCCTGAACGATTTGAAGACTTTCGCGTCGGATCATTTCTTGTATTTTAGAAATCAATTTCTATTTTGCAAGAATGGAATCCCTCTAAACCCGGCCCCGCTCCCGCAAAACGCGGCTGTCCGCTAAAATACTTTCGTCACGTTCACGGAAATCGACCCCGGAGCACCGCATGGCAGAAAAAGTCTCAAATCACACCGGCGAAATCGGTCCGCACACCACCATGTCCGGCCGGCATCTCGAGCTCACCTACCGTCCCGAGGACATCGCCGAGATCGACTACGACACCCATCTCGGCGACCCCGGCCAGTTCCCATTCACCCGCGGCGTCCACAAGGACATGTACCGCACCAAGACATGGACCATGCGCCAGTTCGCCGGCTTCGGCTCCGCGAAGCAAACCAACGAACGCTTCAAATTCCTCATGGGCAAGGGCCAGACCGGCCTCTCCACCGCCTTCGATCTGCCGACGCTGATGGGCCGCGACGCCGACGATCCTCTCTCCGCCGGCGAGGTCGGCCGATGCGGTGTCGCCATCTCGTCACTCGCCGACTACGAAATCCTCTTCGACGGCATCAACCTCGGCGATGTCAGCCTCTCCATGACCATCAACGCCCCGGCGGCGATTCTCATCGCCTACTACATCGCCACCGCCGACAAGCAGGGCGTCCCCCGGTCCAAGCTCCGCGGCACCTGCCAGAACGACATCCTCAAGGAGTTCCACGCCCAGAACGAATTCGTCTTCCCCCCCAGCCAGAGCGTCCGCCTCGTCACTGACACCATCGAGTACTGCGCCAAAGAACTTCCGCAGTACAACCCCGTCTCCGTCAGCGGCTATCACATCCGCGAAGCCGGCAGCACCGCCGGTCAGGAGCTCGCCTTCACCCTCGGCGACGGCCTGCACTATGCCCAGGCCTGCGTCGAGCGCGGCATGGACATCGACACCTTCGCCGCACGGCTCAGCTTCTTCTTCAACAGCCACAACGACTTTTTCGAGGAGATCGCCAAGTTCCGCGCCGCCCGCAGGCTTTGGGCCCACTACATGAAGGAGCGCTTCGGCGCCCAAAAGGAGCGCTCCATGTGGCTCCGCTTCCACGCCCAGACCGCCGGGTGCAGCTTGTATAGCAAACAGCCGCACGTGAACCTCATGCGCGTCGCCTATCAGGCAATGGCCGCCGTACTCGGTGGCTGCCAGTCGCTGCATACCAACAGCATGGACGAGACCATCTGCCTGCCCACCGAGCACGCAGTCACCCTCGCCCTGCGCACCCAGCAGGTCCTCGCCTGCGAGACCAACGTCGCCGGCGTTGTCGATCCCCTCGGCGGCAGCTACTACGTCGAGGCCCTCACCAACCAGCTCGAGGCCGAGGCCCGCGAGTACATCGACGACATCGACGAGATGGGCGGCATGATCGCCGCCATCGAGAACGGCTACATCCGTCGCGAAATCGCCGACGCCGCCTACCAGTATAACAAGGCCGTCGAGCGCGGTGACAAGAAGCTCGTCGGCGTCACCGACTACACCGACGACGACGGACCCGGCATCGACCTGCTCAAGATCGACGCCCAGGTCGAAACCGAAGCCGTCGCCGGCCTCAAGAAGCTCCGCGCAAATCGCAGCGCCGCCGCCGCAACAGCCGCCCTCAAGCAAATCACCGCCGACGCGAAAGCAGAAAAGAACGTCATGCCGGCCCTGATCGAGGGAGCAAAAGCCTACTGCACCGTCGGCGAAATGATGGGCGCCCTGGAACAAGCCCTCGGCCGCTTCGATACCGGCCAGATCTTCTAGCTCGTCGTCGGCGTCACGATTCGCGCAACCGCAAACACCCTCACATTGAGCCCCCATCTAATATTTAGCCCCCGGTCAATGACCGGGGGCTTTTCTCCACCCACCCACCCCGCCACGTCTCAACGCCCGCCCGCGCGCCATATCCGTAGCGTCACCCCTTGTGGGTGACGTCGTGGTCCTCATCCTCGTCGTTACCGCTGGCGCGAAATGCCCTTCTCGCACCCACGCAAATTGAAATCCCTTCCCATGTCCTTTTATCACCGAACCGACATTCCCGAACTGACAATCAATCATTCGACCCATCCACCCGCACCGCCGTGTGTCACCGCCTTTGCATTCACGTTCCACCCCTCGTCCTCGTTGTGTCACCCTCAAATAGGTCGGCTTCAGCCGGGCTTGCGACGAACCCGTCAATCCCGCGCGCACGGGGAGCAAGAATTGATCCATGGAGATGATTTCAAAAATGACCCGCGAGATAGCGCCCGATGTCACCGGTACCGACGACGACAACCGCAAGCCCCAGGCCTCAGCCCCCGGGCCTGTTTCGCTCATTTTTCACCCAAATCGCGACGCGCCCCAACTCGAGCCCGCCACAAGTGTTGGCACAATTCCCGCGAGGCTTGTGTCACCTTATGTCACCTTGCAAATCATCGAAGCCGCGCCCCATTCAGATGGGGATGAAAACTCGTTGCCCCGGCG
>Ga0268299_1000428_pt1 | contig 135045 bp, 120 predicted proteins | sample NOBtaG_FD_193484 | JGI IMG/M metagenome (GOLD analysis project Ga0268299, IMG submission 193484) | Activated sludge microbial communities from bioreactor in Nijmegen, Gelderland, Netherland - NOB reactor | ecosystem: Engineered > Bioreactor > Aerobic > Activated sludge | place: Netherlands...
CGAGGGCCTGCAAACACTCAGCGATACTGTGCCCACTCGGCTGTCCGCTGTGGCTCGCTGAGTAGCGCGCACCTCAGCTCTTCTGGACTGTGGACTTACACCACGCGCTGGGACACGACCCTGAAGTCCGGCAGCTGCGGCGGCGCCCCCCTCTGAGCGCCCCCAGGGCGGGGCTACGCCCAACCCGCCCCCCGCGGGGGTTTAAGGTGACCGGCCAAGCCGGATCACCTTAAGAGCATCCCAGGCCCTGGCGGCGCCCGGCGTTCGCGGAGAAACGACCTTGAGCTTCGAGCCGCTGGGTGGCAGTGCCGCGCCGGGCTGCCCGGCGTCAGCCTAAAGTGTTTCTCAGGAGCTGCCCAGGGAACCCTCCCTCCCCGGGCGCCGTCGGGGGGCTCCTCGCCTGCCGTGTTTCCGGGAGGTGCACCAGTCCGGCGTCGGGTGCACAGTTCGCTCCGATGCCACCGAACCCCGGAAACCCGCTCGTTCCCCGGCTGGTGCCGGCCGTGCTGGCCACGCTCGCGTTGTTGGCGCTGGTGGCCTACACGGTGTCGCGGTGGCTGCTGGTCCCCGTGCCGCAGCCGGTAGCCGAGCCGCACGACGAGCTGGCGCAGACGCTCGACCGCGTGCTCCGCCGCAGGCCCGACACCCTGCCCGGAATGGCCATCCGCCCACTCGCCGGCAGCGGGGCCACACCCGAGGTCGTGGCCTTGGCGGCGAGCGTGTGCGCCGCGCTGGCCGAGCGGCTGGCGCGGCTGCCGGCGCTGCGGGTGGTTCCGTGCACGTCGACGGCGGCGGCGGTGGCCGCCGACCTCGCCGACGAGAGGCTGGCGCGGCTTCTCGCGGTGGGCTTCGTGCTCAAGGGTTCGCTCGAGCCGCTGCCCGGCGAACGCATGCGCGTGCGCCTCGTGCTGCACGAGGCGGCGACGGCCCGCCCTGCCTGGCAGCTCGACGACGAGATCGGGCGCGGCGAGTTGCAATCGCTGCCGCGTCGCGTGGCCGAGGCCACCGGCCGTACGCTCGGCCAGCCCGACCCGTCGCGGGCCGACGAGCTGATCGCGCCGCCGCTGTATGCCAAACACTTGCAGGCGGTCGACCTGGCGCGCCGCGTCTCGATCGACGACCGCCGCCGTGCGATCGCGCTGCTCGACGAAGTGCTGGCCGAGGCAGCGGGCCATGTGCCCTCGCTGTACCTGCGTCACAGCGTGCGCGGCACGCTGCTCGGCAACCTCGGCGAGCCGGGCCGTCGTGAGACGGTGGCGGAGCTGAACGCAGCCCGCGAGGCCCATGTGCGCACCGGGCTCGAGATGGCCCGGCGCCTGACCACGGCCGACGCGCTGGACCTGCGTGGCCAGTACCTGATGCTGGGGCACGAGTTCGAGATCAAGCAGTGGGGAGTCGCCTTCGAGCGGCTGAACGGCATGCTGCAGCGGCACCCGCGCCACCCGGGGTTGATGCGGCTGGCCGCCCGCGTGCACCTGCACGCCGGCTGGATCGGGCGTGCGCGGGAACTCGCGCTGGCGGCGGCGCAGATCAACGCGCTCGATGCCGAGGCGGTGGAGATCCTCGCACGCATCGCCGGCATCCAGGGCGACGACGCGCAGATGCGCGAGCTGATCGCGCTGGCGCGGCGCATCGGGCACGAGGGCCTCGGGCCGCCCGAGTTGATCGAGACCTTCCGCCGCGCCGACTGGGCGGCGCTCGAGGCGGCCTACACCCGCTACGTCGCCTGGGGGGGACGGTGGAGTGGCGACTGGGTGGCCGGTTATGCCCGCGGTCTCGCCGACCCCGCAGCCCGCGAAGCTGCGGTGCGGACGCTCGACGCGCACGACGCGGCGACGCGCCAGCACTTCGCCGGCTACATCGTCGAGTACGCGCTGCTCGGCGATCCCGAGCGCAGCCTGCGCTCGGTGCAGCGCCATTCGCGCATGGCGCCGGCGAGCTGGATGCAGGGCCTCTGGTGGCCCGAGCTGGCCGCGGTACGGCAGCTGCCCGGCTTCTCGCAGGCGATGAAGGACCTCGGTGCGGCCGACGCCTGGGAGCGCCACGGCCCGCCCGACCTGTGCAGCCGTGATCCCGGCGGCGACTGGCGCTGCCGCTGACGCGACCCCCTTTCCGGCCCACGCTCCGTACCTGCGCCCCGGCCGTCGGCGGTTGCCCGTCACGACCCATCGAGCGCCAGCTCCAGCGACACCGTTGTGCCGCAGCCCGGGCGGCTGTCGATCGCCAGCGCAGCGCCGATCTCGGCCGCCCGCCGGCGCAGGTTCTTCAGTCCCCGCCCTCCCTCGACCGCCACGGGGTCGAAGCCGCAGCCGTCGTCGCGCACCTCGATGCGCACGCCGCCTGCGGCCGCGGCGCGGATCCACAGCGTTCGGGCGCGGCCGTGCCGCATCGCATTGCTCACCGCCTCCTGCAGCATGCGCAGCACGTGCAGCACACGCGCGGGTGTCAGCCCCGGAACAGATGGGAGCAGTTCCACCTCCCAGTGCAGCATGACCCCGGCGCCGCGCAGCCGCGGCGCCATCCGGTCGCGCCACATCGCGAGCACGGCGTTGAGGTCGTCGTCGACCGGCTCCAGCGAATCGATCATCAGCCGCATGTCGTCGAGCGCCTCGCGCACCGCGGCGGCCAGGTCGGCCGGGCGCCGCCGGTCGGCCTCGATCATCGCCAGCAGCGACACCAGGTGGCCCCCGACGCCGTCGTGCATGTCGCGCATCAGCCGTTCACGCTCGGCGGCCACAGTCTGACGGTGCTCGAGTTCGCGCACCCGATCGAACTGCCGGTGCAGCTCGGCGGTTCGCGCCTGCACCAGCGCTTCGAGGTCGATGTTCAGCAACTCGACGGCGTTGAGCGTCTCGACGAAGCGCAGCAGCAGCACCCACGCCGCCGCGAACAGGAACACGCCGGCGGCATACGGCTGGAGCGGCAACGCGCCGGGGTCGCCGAGCCAGCGCCCGAGGTCCGCCAGCGGCAACAGCAGCAGCGCGACGCCCGGCACGAGCAGCCGCGCCTCGCCGGCCGGCCAGCCGTGCCGCAGCAGCCGTGCGCCAGTGGCTGCCGCGAGCAGCGCCGGCGCGCAGGCCAGCACCCCCGCCCAGTCCGGCCGCCACGCCGCCGCCACGGCCGCTGCGGCGCCGGCAAGCAACGCGGCCGGCCCGGCGGCGGGGGGCAGCGTCGCGCCGACGAGCCGCGTGGCGAGTGCGAATCCGGCCGCTGCCGCGACCCACGCGCAGAGCACAAGCCCGGCATCCCAGGCCCGCAACGGCGGCTCGGCGACCAGCCCCAGGCCCGCCTGCAGCGCTTGCGCCAGCGCGACGCCGGCGAGCAGCGCGTAAGCGGGTTCACTTCGGCGCTGGAACCACACCAGCACCATCGCCAGCGCCAGGATCACCGCCGCCATCGCGAGCCATTGCGGCAGCGTCTGGCCGAGGAATTCGTGCAGCCGCCAGGCCCCCACCAGCTCGCTCTCGGGGCCGACCGCGAGCGTGCCGACAAAGCCGCGCGACGGCGGGTCGGCCTTGGCCAGCACGTCGATGCGGTTCGGCCCCGCGGCCCACAGGCTCGGCGGCGTCGCCGCCCACAAGGCACGCGTGCCGAGCCGCGCCACCGGGTCGCTGAAGCGGCCGCCCTGCGCGAGCAAGCGGCCGTTGAGGTAGATGGCGGCGTTGTCGGCGGCGGCCGCCAGGTAGACCGCTTGCGCGTCGCGCGGCAGGTCGGCCAGCGTGATGTCGAAGCGGTACCAGACGGTGCGGCAGGCGGCGCAGTCACCGGCCCAGCGGTGCGGCAGCGCCCGCCGGCTCTGGCCGGCATCGTCGACCGTCTCGCCAAAGCGCGCCTCGGCCAGCAGCCAGGCCGCCGCCGGCTGCGCCGCGCGCTCACCGGCCCAGGGCAGCAGCGCCAGCAGCAGCGCCGCGGCGACGACCAGCCCACGCCGCACCGCCAGGGTCACGGCGCGGCGGGCGGCAGCAGCCCGAGCTGCAAGGCCTCGAAGACCGCCTCGCCACGCGAGTTGACCTCGAGCTTGCGGTAGATCTGCTTGATGTGGGTGGTGACGGTGTGCGGCGACATGCCGAGCGTCTCGGCGATGCGCTGGTAGGCCAGCCCCTTGGCGATCAGCTGCAGCACCTCGCGTTCGCGCGGCGTCAGGTGCGGGGCATCGGCGGCGGCCGCTGCACCGGCGGGCGGCGGCGACGGTGGCGGCTGGAAGCGCCGCAGCAGGTGGCGCGCAATCGCCGAGCTGATCGGCGACTCCCCGGCGATCAGGCGGTGGATCGCGGGGCCGATCTCGTCGGCGCCGGCGTCCTTCAGCAGGTAGCCGGTGGCGCCGGCCTCGATCGCGGCGACGACATGGGCCTCGTCGCCGAAGACGCTGATGACCATCGATTCGGTCTGCGGCGACAGCCGCCGCAGCTGGCGGATGACGTCGATGCCGCTGCCGTCGGGCAGCTGCAGGTCGACCAGTGCCACCCGGGGTGGTTCGTGCCCAGCCAGCCAGGCGAAGGTGCTGCGCAGGTCGCCGAGCGCGGCCGCCAGCTCGAGCCCGTCGGCGGCGCGCACGAGCCCGGCGACACGATCGCGTGTCACCGGGTCGTCCTCGATCAGCAGCACGCGGTGCATGGTTGGCGCCGGATGTTCGGCGCTGGCGCGCGCGCGTGCAAGCGCTGCGCCGTCAGTTGACGTTGCGCGTCGGTGCCGCCTGGGTGGCGGGCTTGACGCAACGGTCCGCGTTGGGCTGAGTGCGGCGTTCGAGCACGTAGCCGGGTCCGCCGCCGTTGCAGGTGGGGTCGATCACCACCACCGCCTGGCCGGCCACCATGCCGACGCACTTGTCGTGGTTGCCGGTGCGGTCACGGACGATGCCAGTGCCGATGGTGGCGCCGCCGGCGGTGGCGTTGGGGCATTCGTCGTGGGCGCGGAACTGCGCCTCGCTGGTGCAGCGGACGTGGCTGCTGTTGGAGCTGCGAACTTCGAAGTTCGGCTTGTCGGTCGGGCACGACCACCAGGCGTGGGCGCTCTTCGCCGGCAGCAGCGCAAGGCCGCTGGCGAGCACCAGCGCGTGGCCGGAGGCGGCGAGCAGGGTGACGAGCGGGGTCGAGGGAAGGCGGATGTTCATGATCGGTTTCCTTGGTTCGAGAAGGGGTGGCGCGGTGACGGAGAGGCCGGCAGCGTGCCGACCCGATGAGCGCTTGCCCGTGACGGCAGGCACTCGACGCTGCGCGCACGCACGTCGTCGGCGAGACGGCCCGAGCGGGGCTCGGACTGGCCGCGTTGCAGCACCCGCGGTGCGAGGCTGTCGAACGTGATGCGGATGTCGTGCGGCCCGTCGTTGACGAAGCGCGCCGCCCGGTCGGGCAGCACACGGTCGACCTCGCCGACGCGGAGCTGCCGCGACAGCGGAGCGGCAGCAGCCGCGCCGGCCTCGACGCGGAAGCTGCACTCGGCGGCCGCGTGCGCCGTGGTGGCGCCTGCGAGGGCGATCAGCACGACGGTGGTGGCGGGAAGCGACGACATGGAGCCGCAGTCTCGTCAGCGTCCGCCGCGTCGCCCATACCCAAAACACGCGAGCCGCGACCCCGTTCGAGGTGCCGGCATCGTGTGCGAGGTTGCCGTGCCCGGGCCGGCCGGGGATCATCGGCACGCTCCCGCCCGCCACCGCCACCGCCACCGCCATGACCCACCCCCGCACCAGCCGCCGCGCGACGCTCGTCATCCTGCTGCTGCTGGGCGCGCTGGCCGCGGTGCTTGCGTGGTGGCTTCGCCGGCCGCCGCCGCCGGGCCCGCCGCCGGCGCCCGAGAGCCGCGCGATGCGGCTCGCGGGGCTGGTCGACGCGGCACTGCAGCGGGATCCCGCGTCGGCAGCGCCGGGCGGTAGCGCGTCGGCGCCCGCGCTCGCGGTGCTGCCGTTCAGCGCGCCGCCGCAGGACGAGGCGCTGGCGGCGATCGCCGAATCGCTGTGCGACGCCGTGCTCGAACACCTCAGCCGGCGCGCGTCGCCGCCGGCGAGCGCCTGCCACTCGGCGCGTGTCGCGGCGCAGACCGGCATCGGGCCGGCCGAGGTGGCGCGGCTGCTCGGCGTGCGCTCGCTGCTCACCGGCAGCCTGCGGCGCGAGGGTGAGCTGCTGCTCGTGCAGGCCAGCCTGGTCGACGCCCGCGACGGCCGCGAGCAGTGGCGGCACGAAGCGAGCTTCAGCGAACAGCGGCTGCGAGAGCTGCCGCTGCGGCTGGCCGAAAGGCTGGCCGACCGCGCGTCGGCACCGCCGACGCCAGGCGACGTGCGCGCGCCTTCGGGCGAGGCCTATTCGCTGTTCCTGCAGGCACTGCACCGCCACCGCCGCGGTGGGCTCGACAACCTTCGCGAAGCGCGCCGCCTGCTCGACCGCACGCTCGCGATCGCCCCCGACTACCCGCCGGCGGTGCGCGCCAGCATCGCGCTCGACAGCAACCTGGTCGCGCTCGGCGTCGGCAGCGGTGCCGACGTCGACGCCCTCGTCCGCCGCGCTGCCGAGAGGCTGCTTGCCGTCGATCCCCAAGGGCCCGAGGCGGCGCTGATCGCCTCGGCTGCGGCGGTGGGCGCGCGGCGCTGGGGTGAGGCGCTGCAGCGGCTCGACGACGCCACCACGCGGCACCCCAACCATGCGCCGCTGCTTCACACGCAGGCCGGCATTCTTCTGATGATGGGCTACGTGCAGCGGGGGCGGCAGGTGGCGCACGAGGTCGCGCTGCGCGAGCCGCTGAACGCCTCTTCGCACGAGAGGCTGGCGCGCGCCTGGTCGCTGCTCGGCAACGACGATCGCATGCACGAGAGCGCTTCGCTCGCGCGCGAGCTCGGCTGGACGGTGCAGGTGGCCGGCTTCACGGCCTGGCACGCGCTGCGCCGCGGCGACGCCGCGGCCGCCGAGCAGGCCTGGCGCGAGCAGCTCGGCGCAGCGCGGCTGCCGAATGACTGGGTGGGCCCGATGGTGCGTGCGCGCCTCGACGCCGCCGCGCGGCCGGCGGCCATCGCCGCGCTCGATGCGGTGCCCGACGCCGCACGCCCGGCGCTGAACCACCTCTTCGTCGGTTATGCGCTGGCAGGCGAAATCACCCGCGCAGCGCAGGCGCTCGAGCGCACGAAGGGCATGGTGGCGACGATGTGGGTGTCGGACCTCTGGCTGCCCGAGCTTTCGGCGCTGCGCCAGCACCCCGCGTTCGTGCCCTGGGCGCGCGACACCGGGCTGGTGGCGCTGTGGCAGCAGCACGGCGCACCCGACCATTGCCGCGCCGAACGCGGCGACGAGTGGGTCTGCCGCTGAGCGCCCCCGGGGCCGGGCCAGCCCGGCCCACCCCGCACGCGGGATCGCGTGGCATGGCAGAGCCGGATCCACCCGAGGCAGCCGCGTCGCACGACTTGCGATCTCCCCTGCACGCGCAGCCCGCCTACCGTCTTTGCGGTATGGCCGCGCACGGCCGGGCTTTCGACACTGGCCCCACCACCGCAGCCCCACGCGGTGCGACGAGGTCGCTGCGATGCCGCCCACCGCCCTGCCCAACCGCCGCCCGCTGCCATTGGCACTGGTGCTGGCGGCGCTTGCCGGCGGGGCGGCTGCCGAAGGCTGGCAGGGCGACTTTGCCGACCGCTGGGTTCGCCACGACGAGACGCTGCGCCTGCAGGCGTCGGCCGAGAGCCTGCGCGGTCGCCGGCTGCGCTTCTTCGTCGGCCACGCCGATGTCAGCGCGCTGGCCCGCGTCTCACGGCTCGACGGGCGCGTCGAGCTGGTGCCGGCCGCGGGACCCTGGCCCGCCGGCGAGGGCGCGCTCGTCGTCTACGACGCCGAGAGCTGGAGCGAACTGGCCCGCCTGCCGCTGAAGGTCCTCACGTCGGGCGGATTCGAGAAGAGCCAGCTCGCACGCAAGCTCGACCTGCAACTCGACGGCCGCCCGGTGGCGCGGCGCGACGACGGCCAGCCGGTGGCAGGCCGCGGCACCTACCAGGACGGCACCGGCCGGGCCGGGCTCGCCTGGAGCGGTGCCGGCGACGGCTGGCAGTTCGAGGCCACCGTCAACGCCGCCGGCTCAAGCACCCGCGAGAAGGCGCTGCGTTTCCCGCAGCTGGCCGCCCGCGCGCCGCAGCTCGACCTTGCCGACTACCGCGTCGCGGCGGCGCTCGGCGACGAGCACCGCTTCGAGCTCGGCCACCTGGCCGGCCGCAGCCATCCGCTGCTGGTGCAGGACGCGGCGCGCCGCGGCATCGCCTGGCACGCCCGACTCGGCACCGCCACCGATGCCAGCGTGCATCTCTTGCGAACCGCGGTCACCACCGGCTGGGATCATCCGCTCGGCATCGAGGACGCCGACCACCGCTCGCACCTGCTGTCGCTGGGGGTCGAACTGATCCCCGAACGTGCCGGCGGCCTGCGTGCCGAGGTCGGCGTGCTCGACGCGACGATGCCGTCGCGCATCGGCTTCGACGGTGGCCGCATCCCCGATGCCGAACGCAGCCGCGGGCTTGCGTTGCGGCTTGCGGGCCAGACCGTCGACGAGCGCTGGCAGGGCGAGCTGGCATTCGCCCGCTCGCGCTTCGTCAACCCGACCGATCCCCAGCTCGATCAGGGCGTCGAGACACGGCCGGTGCTGCCAACCACCCGCAGCGCCTGGCTGGCCGGGCTGCAGTGGCTGGTGGTCAAACCCGCCCCGCCGGCCGAAGGCGCACCGGCGCCAGCCTGGCCTTTCGAGTTGCGCGCGTCGTTGCGCGTCGAGCAGGCGGCGCCGCTGTACCGCAGCCTGTTCGCGCCGGTGCAGGCCGACCAGGTGCAGGCCCGCTTCGGCCTGCAGGGCACGCTGGCGGGCGGCAGCGCGACCTGGAGCCACACCCGCCGCGCCGACAACCTCGACCGCGTGGCGACGCTGCTGCGGACGCGCACCGACGAATCGACCGCTGCGATCACGCTGCCGCTGGCTGGCTGGCTCGACCGCGGCAACGCCGCGTCGCACTGGCCGACGCTGGGCTGGGCCTGGCAGCGGGTGCACCAGTTCGCGGCCAACACCCCACGCGCCGAGGACTCCGGCTTTGCCGCCTCGCAGCGGCCCGACCAGCTCAACCGCGTGCAGAGCTGGCAGCTCGGCTGGGCGCGTGAGCTGTCGAGCCTGAACTACACGCTCGAGACGACGCTGCAGGACAACCGCCAGCCCGGCCGGGAGCGCGCCGACTTCCGCACCACCACCCACCGCATCGCCTGGAGCCACGGCTTCGATCCGACGCTGCGGACGCAGCTCGGCGTGCAGCGGCAGCGCCGCACGCAGGACGAGACGGCGCTCGTGCAGTGGAGCGACGGTGTCACCGCCGGCATCGACTGGAACCCCGACGAGCGCTGGGCAGTCGGCGCGAACGCCAACCTCGCCCGTGTTCGCGACTCCCGCGCGCTGGCCCGCACGAACAACCTGGCGTGGCAGGCGCAGGCGAGCCGGCGCCTCGACCTGCCGGGCATCGACAAGCCAATGCCGGCCCAGTTGACGCTTCGGCTGGGGCGGCAGGCCGACCGCGCCGAGGACAGCGTCTTCGGGCTGGCCAGCCGCCAGCGCAGCTGGTGGCTCGACGTCGGCCTCTCGGTGGGCTTCTTCTGACTTCGTGGAGCCGACGATGAAGACCCGGCTGCGCCTGCTGCTTCTGCTGCTGAGCCTCGCCGCCGCTTCGGCGGTGCAGGCGGTGACCGCGGTGCACCCGTTCGGCGTCAACGTTCGCGCGTCGGGGGCCAGCACGGTGTTCCTGACCTTCCAGAACCTCGATCCCGGCGAGCGTGCGGTCGAGGCCTTCTGGTGCGGCGAACTGCGGCCCGAGCTGATGGCCGCCAACCCGCAGTTGCAGCTGCCGGTGCCGGTGCAGTCGGCCAACCCCTGCCTGCCGGGAACGGTGTACGGCCGGCTTCCGCCGGCGCTGGACCGCGCTCGGCCGAGCACAAGCGGCAGCTTCTCGAACCTCACCGACATCATGACCATCCCGCCTTCGGTGGCGCGCCGCGCCTACCAGGACGCGCTCTCCGGGCAGCACTCGGCGTTCTTCTACGTGCGCCGATTTGCCGGCCCTGCGGGCGATCGCTTCGTCGTCGTCACCTGCCGCATGGGCGGCGGGGGGGCCCGCACGCCGCTGGCACTGCTCGACGTGCGGCTGGCCTTCGACGGAGAGCCCGGTGCGATCGTCCTTCCGCTGGCGCGCGGCCAGCGTCCCCCGCGGGCATCGGCAAGGCTGCAATACAACGGCAGCGGCACCTTGCGCGCGCGCTGGGAGGTCGTTCAGCCCGGCGACCCCGAGCCCAGCGAAGAGGATCTGCTCAGCGAAGCGACGCTCGCCGCCGAGCGGCGCGCACTGCAGCGGCGCTGGCGCGTCGTGCAGCGCGTCGAGCAGTTCCTGCCGCCCACCGGCGAAGCGACGGTCCCCGGCCCCGACCCCGCGCTGCTGCCGAGCGACGCCGAGGGCCCCTACAAGCTGCTGCTGCGCGTCGAGGCCAGCGACGACAAGGAAGGCACCTCCGACACCGGCCAGGGCCGGCTGGTGCCGAGCGGCGGCGTCGCCGGCTTTGCGATGCCGGTGCTGCGTTACCACATCGGGTCCGGCGCCGCCGCGCTGCCCGCGGCGGCGGCGGTCGAGCTGACGTTGCTCGGCCCCGCGCCAGGGCCCTGGTCCGGCAGCACGCTGAACTTCGCCTGGCTGGACCCCGAGCGTGGCCGCTGGCACCGGCTGGAGGTCGAGGCCGACCGCCAGCCGGTGCTGAGCGCGATCGTCGCCCCCGGCGCGCTCGGCTACGCGGCGCCGCCGTGGTGGCTGGCTGCCCACCAGGGCCGCGTGCTGCGCTGGCGTGTGGTCGCGCTCGACGCCACCGGCCAGGAAGCCGCGCGCAGCGATTGGCGCGCGCTCGAACCCCGTTGACCGCCGTGCGACCGCAAGACGCACAACCCTGCCATGGGCCGCAACGGCCCAACATCTCGAGGAGCCGACAATGAAGAACCCAAGGACCCACCGGCCGCTGCGCCGATCGCTGCTGAGCGCCGCCATCGCCGCCACCTGCGCCGCGGCCAGCGGCCCGGCCATCGCGCAGGCGGTGGCCACCGTCACCGCGGCCGAGAACCGCAGCCCGCCGGGCACCCGAGCCCACTGCACCGGAGCGCGCTGCTATGTCGCCAAGGGGCACACGCTGCTGACGCGGATCGATGGCGCCGGTGCCGCCAGCGCCACCCATGTCGTCGACGACAGCGGCAGCATCTCGCCGAGCCTGACCGGCTGGAAGGCGCAGCCCAACCGGATCGAGCTGCAGATCCCGGCGTCGGCCACCGGCAGCCGCGGCGAGAAGACCGTGACGCCGCAGCTGCGCATCGGCAACAACATCGCCACCACCTGGCCGTTCAAGGTGACCGTCATCAACAACGGCACCATCGGCAGCGCCAGCTTCCCGACCCCGAGCGACTTCTTCACGCAGGCCGAGATCACCGTCAACGGCCAGAACCTCGGCAACGCACGGCTCTTCATCCCCAACGACGTCTCGCCGCGGCCGACGCTGTCGATCGTCTCGAACACCGACACCCAGGTGCGCTTCCGCGCCACCTACTCGCAGCTGCAGAGCGCGCCCAACCTGAAGGTCGTGCTGTGCGACGAGGCGGTCTCCGACTTCGGCTGCCCGCCGGCCTGGGGAACGGTCACCGGCCAGATCAAGGGGCCGGCGGCGGTGCAGGCCATGACCTTCTCGAGCCCTGCCAACGTCGGCAGCGTGCTGACCATCAACTTCCAGCTCTCGACCGCGGCCGGCAGCGGTGGCCAGAAGGTGTGGTGGAAGCTGTCCAACGCCGGCGACTTCCAGGCGGTTTCCGGCAGCTGCCCGTACACCCCATCGGGCAACAAGAACGAGTTCACGGTTCCGGCCGGCAACCAGACCCATTCCTGCCAGGTGAAGATCGTTCAGGCCGGCGGCATCGGCGCCGTTAGCCGCACCGCCGAGGCCTGGGTGGTGAACCCGAACAAGCTCGAAGCGCCCTGGTACAAGGCGCAGCAGTTCAGCATCAGTCAGTTCTAACTGAACACTCTCGCGGCCAAACCCCAGCAAAGAGGCCCGCACTCGGCGGGCCTCGTCGAATCGCCCCGCGGGCGGTCGGTCAGGCTTGCTCTTCTGGGCGACGCCGCCGCAGCATCGCACCCGTTCCCGCCAAGCCCGCCAACGAGAGCCCGAACAATGCCAGCGGCGTCGGCTCCGGCACGTTATTGCAGCCGAACTCGGGCCCGGTGGGCTCGCGATTGAGCGTGATCTGGTAGCAGAAGCCGCCCGGGACCTGCGGCCCCGACAGGAAGTCCCACACCTGCAGGGTGTATAGGCCCGTGGCGGGCAGCACGAAGACGATCTGCGGGTCGGCGAACGGGCCCGAAAACCCCGGCAATTCGAGATAGTTGTCGTCGGCGCTGGTGAGGAACGTCAGCAGGCCGGTATCAGCCCCGACTCCGGAATAGAGGTACATCGCGGGGTCGAGGTCGGCGGTCAGCCGGTTGACGGTGATCGTCACCGTCGAGCCCTCGGTCCCGAAGAACGACCAGAAGTCGTCGTTGGGCGAGCCGGTCTCTGACGGGTCGTTGACGAAACCGCCGGCGGTGACGCCGGGGGTCAGCACCCCCTCGTAGACGATCGGTACCGCAGTCGCTGCGGTCGAAAAGGCGAAGGCAGCCGCGACGGTGGCGAGTTTGAAGGCATGCTTGATCACGTAGACCTCTCAGGTAGCGCCGTTGCAGGACTGCGGCTTGCCAACGGACAAGCAAACCTCATGCCCAGCAAGGTATCCAAGGCCGGCCTTCCTATGACATGTCGATGACACACCGGCGTGACCCGTCGGCTAATGTCGACCAGAAGCAACGGAACGTAAAGCCGGCCGACGCCCTCGTCCCAAGGCAGACCGGCGCGCCACAGGCCTCACTGCAGCTGCTGCAGCGCGCGGATGCGGTCCTCGATCGGGGGGTGGCTCGAGAACAGCGCCATCAGCCCGCTCGGGCGGCCGTTGATGCCCATCGTCGCCACCGACTGCGGCAACTGGCCCGGGTCCATGCCGCCCAGGCGCGCCAGCGCGTTGATCATCGGTTGCTTGCGGCCCATCAGCTGCGCGGCGCCGGCGTCGGCGCGGTACTCGCGCTGGCGAGAGAACCAGGCGACGATGACCGCGGCGAGCATGCCGAGCACGATGTCGAGCACGACGGTGGTGATGTAGTAGCCGATGCCGACGCCGTCGCGGTCGTTGCGAAGCACCACCTTGTCGACGAAGTAGCCGATCACGCGCGACAGGAAGACGACAAAGGTGTTCATCACCCCCTGGATCAGCGTCATCGTCACCATGTCGCCGTTGGCGACGTGAGCGACCTCGTGGCCGATGACCGCCTCGACTTCCTCGCGGTTCATCGTGTGCAGCAGCCCGGTGGACACCGCCACCAGCGCCGAGTTGCGGAAGGCTCCGGTCGCGAAGGCGTTCGGTTCACCCTCGAAGATGGCGACCTCGGGCATGCCGATGCCGGCCTTGTTGGCAAAGTTGGAGACGGTGTTGACGATCCAGCGGTGGGTGGGGTCCGGCGAATCGTTGATGACCTGTGCGCCGGTGCTCCACTTGGCGACCGGCTTGCTGATCAGCAGCGAGATGATCGCGCCGCCGAAGCCGATCAACGCAGCGAAGCCGAGCAGCATGCCGAGGTTGAGCCCGCTGGCGGTGAGATAGCGGTTGACGCCGAGCAGGCTGGCCGCGATGCCCAGCACAACCATCACGGCGATGTTGGTGACGACGAACAGCAGGATGCGTTTCATGGCAGTGGCCGCGAACCGGGCGGCCGGGGTGGTGGAGGGACAGCGGCGATCTTAGGGCGCGACCCCCGCTTTCAAGGCTGAACCCAGCCGGCACAAGGGCTTGGGCTCGCTGGCCGGGCGCCGCTGCGGCGGCCGGGATCAGGCGACGGATGCCGGGCGCAGCGCCACGTGGCGCGGCTCGCCGGCTGGCTGCAGATCGAACCACTGCGGGTAGCGCGCGAAGAGCTTCTGCGCCGTGCTGCGGCGGCTGAGCCGGCCGGCGCGGCGAAGCAGCTCGGCCGCCCTTTGCAACTCGAGCCTCTCGCCGCGTGCGAGCGCGGGCAGCGCCTGCAGCAGCTGCTGCACTTCCGCGGGCTGCGTCAGCGGCACCGCCGCGTCGGAAGACTTGGCCTCGTCGCGCGGCGCCGATGCCCGGCCGGAGGGGAGGCGCGCCGCTGGCCTGCTCCTGCGCACCGGCGTGCCGGATGCCGCGGGTGCGACGGGCGCGGGCTCGGCCTTGGATTTGGCGTCGTTCTTCCTCGGGGCCTTGGCTGCGACCTTGCGCGGCGCCGGCTTCCGCTTCGCCGCCGGAACGGGAGCGGGAGCGGCGTCGGCAGCGCCATCGTCCGACCCCGCCTCGAGGCCGGGTGACGCCGGAACCGCGTTCTCCGGTGGCGTCGCTGCCGCGCGCCGCCCGGCGGTGGTGGCACGCTTCGACGCCACCGTCCTGCGCGCCGCCTTGGCCGGAAGTTCGACGAACTCGTCGTACACCGCCACCGTCTCGGCGCCGGTCTTGCCCTCCTGCCCGATGCCACAGACACGGCAGCCCTTTTCGCGCAGCCGGCTCACCAGCGGCGCGAAGTCGGAGTCGGACGACGCGATCACCACCACCGCCGGCCGCTCGGCGATCACGAGGTCGATCGCGTCGACCGCGAGCGCGATGTCGGTCGAGTTCTTGCCGGCGGCCAGGTTGACCATCGGCCGCATGCCGAGCCGCTTGAAAACCGCCTGGTTCTTGCGCGCACTCTCGGCGGTGCAGTAGGCACGGCGCACGTGCAGCGCGCCGTGTTCGCCGAGCAGCCGCTCGACCGCCTGCTCGACGACGCCGACCGAGACATTGTCGGCGTCGACCAGCAGCATCACCTTCGCTTGCTCGTTCATCGCAGCTTCCAGTTGAGGGTGTCGCCGCCCCGCAGCGGCTTGATGGTGGCGGCGCCGAGCGGCATCACCTCGGGCAGGGTCCAGCGTTCGCGGACCAGCGTCACGCGGTCGGTGTTGCGCGGCAGGCCGTAGAAGTCGGCGCCGTTGAAGGCGGCGAAGGCCTCGAGCCGGTCGAGCGCGCCGGCGGCCTCGAAGGCTTCGGCGTACAGCTCGAGCGCCGCCGGCGCGGTGAAGCAGCCGGCGCCACACACCGACTGCTCCTTCAGCGCCACCGCATGCGGCGCGCTGTCGGTGCCGAGGAAGAACTTCGGGCTGCCCGAGGTGGCGGCGTCGACCAGGGCACGCCGGTGCACCTCGCGCTTGAGCACCGGCAGGCAGTAGTAGTGCGGGCGCAGGCCGCCGGTGAAGAGCGCGTTGCGGTTGTACAGCAGGTGGTGGGCGGTGATCGTCGCGGCGGTGAAGCGGTCGCTCGCGGCGACGTATTGCGCCGCCTCGCGAGTCGTGACGTGCTCGAACACCACCTTCAGCGCCGGGAAGTCGCGGCGCAGCGGCTGCATCACGCGGTCGATGAAAACCGCCTCGCGGTCGAAGACGTCGACCTCGGGGTCGGTGACCTCGCCGTGAACCAGCAGCGGCATCGCCTCGCGCTGCATCGCGTCGAGCACCGGGTAGGTCAGCCTGAGGTCGGTGACGCCGGCGTCGCTGTTCGTCGTCGCGCCGGCGGGGTAGAGCTTCACCGCGACGACACCGGCCTCGCGGGCACGGCGGATCTCGTCGGGAACGGTGCGGTCGGTCAGGTACAGCGTCATCAACGGCGTGAAGCCGCTGCCGGTGGGCAGGCAGCATTCGATGCGCGAGCGGTAGGCCAGCGCCAACGCGGTGGTGGTCACCGGCGGCTTCAGGTTCGGCATCACGATCGCGCGGCCGAACTGCCGTGCGCTGTGCGGCAGCACCGCGGCGAGCGCATCGCCGTCGCGCAGGTGCAGGTGCCAGTCGTCAGGCCGGGTGAGGGTCAGGGTGTCGGACGTCATCGTCGGCAGGCATCGCCGGCAGGGGCGGCGCGGCATTGTCCACCGCGGCGGTGCATCCGCGGCCCCGGTGGCCGCGTAGCGGCCGGCATGGACTACGAATACATCAGCCACTGGTCGCTCGATGCCGGCCCCGCGGTGGTGTGGGCTGAGTTGACCGAGGTCGAGCAGTGGCCACGATGGTGGCCCTACGTAAAGCGGGTGCAGACCCTGAAGCGCGGCGACGCGAGTGGCGTCGGCGCCGTGCGCCGAATCACCTGGGGCAGCCGCCTGCCGTATGGCTTCACGCTCGACGTCGAGTGTGTCGAGGCCGAGCGTGAGCGCCGGCTGCGCGGGCGAGCCACCGGGCAGCTGCAAGGCGACGGGCTGTGGGAGCTGAGCCCCGCCGATGGCGGCGGCACCGACGTGCGCTACACGTGGCGGCTGGGCGTCAACACACGCTGGATGAAGCTCGTCGCACCGGTGGCATCACCCGTGTTCCGCTGGAACCATGAAGGCGTGATGCGCGGCGGCCTGCAGGGCCTGAGGCGCCACCTCGCGCCCTTCGGCGCGCCGTTGCGCCAGGCGTGACCGGCCATCATGACCTTTGGCGCGACGCCAGGAACTCCCACAACGCCGAGGCCTGCGACTTGACGTGGCGCGCCACCTCGGGCCGCTCGCGATAGATGCGCACCTCCATCGTCAGCTCGTAGGCGCCCGGGGCGGCTGCCGGAACCAGCCGGCGCGAGCGGAGTTCCTTGCGCACCGAACTGGCGGGCAGGAACGCGAGCCCGTGGCCCTCGAGAGCCATCGCCTTCAGGCCCTCGGCCATGTCGGTCTCGTACACCGCATCCAGCAACGGCACCGTGCCCGCCTGCTTCAGGATGACGTCGACCATTCGTGCCATGTAAGCCCCGCTGGCATAGGCGAGGAAGGGCACCGCGACGCCGGCCAGACCGGGCAGCCGCAGCAGCGGCTGGCCGTCGGGGCCGGGCCGTGCGTACGGCGCCAGGCTCTCGGCGCCCAGGCTCAGCATCTCGTAGCGCTCGGGTGCCAGCGGCAGCGGCTGCGCGCTGTGGTGGTAGGCGATCAGCAGGTCGCAGCCACCTTCGGTGAGCCGCATCACCGCGTCGTGCACGTTGAGCGCGATCAGCCGGCTCTTGATGACGCCGAACTGCGGCCGCAGGCCGGTGAGCCAGTGCGGGAAGAAGGTGAAGGCCAGCGTGTGCGGCACCGCGAAGTCGATCATGTCGTGGCCCGCGCCCTGGTGGCTGCGCATCAGGTTGCGCGTCGCCTGCAGCGAGCCCACCACCTCGAGCGCCTGTGCGTGCAGGGTCTCGCCGGCCGTCGTCAGCCGGGTCGGGTACGACGAGCGGTCGACAAGGTCGACGCCGGCCCAGGCTTCGAGCGACTGGATGCGCCGCGAGAACGCCGGCTGCGTGATGTGCCGCAGCTGCGCCGCGCGCGAGAAGCTCCGCGTCTCGGCGAGCGCGATGAAGTCCTCGAGCCACTTGGTCTCCATGGCACACACAGTCTAGGCCGCGGCAGAAGGTGCCGGGTGAGGGCTATCACGCCTTCGCGCGCGGCCGGGGCCGTGCCAACGGCGGCCGCACCGGTCGCTGCCGCGCGGACTCCTATCCCGGCGACGGTTCCTCGCTGCTTTGCTGCAGCCGCCACATGTGGGCATAGCGCCCGTCGAGAGCCAGCAGCTCGGCATGCGAGCCACGCTCGGCGACCCGGCCCCCATCGAGCACGACGATCTCGTGCGCGTCGGCCACGGTGGAGAGGCGGTGCGCGATGACGAGCGCGGTCTTGCCCTGCGCGGCGCTCTTCAGCTCGGCCTGGATCGCACGCTCGTTGGCCGAGTCGAGCGCCGATGTCGCCTCGTCGAAGATCAGGATCGGCGGGTTCTTCAGCAGCGTGCGTGCGATCGCCACACGCTGCTTCTCGCCGCCCGAGAGCTTCAGGCCACGCTCGCCGACCATCGTCTCGTAACCCTTCGGCGTCGCGGCGATGAAGTCGTGGATGTGCGCGGCCCGCGCCGCGGCCTCGACTTCGGCCTGGCCCGACCCCGGCTTGCCGTAGGCGATGTTGTAGGCCACGGTGTCGTTGAAGAGCACGGTGTCCTGCGGCACGATGCCGATCGCCGCGCGCAGACTCTGCTGCGTGACCTGGCGGATGTCCTGGCCGTCGATCGTGATCGCACCGCCGCTGATGTCGTAGAAGCGGTAGAGCAGCCGGGCCAGCGTCGACTTGCCGGCACCCGACGCGCCGACCACCGCCACCGTCTTGCCGGCCGGGATCTCGAAGCTCACATCGTGCAGGATCGGGCGCGCAGCCTCGTACGCGAACGACACCCTCTCGAACCTGACGACCCCCGCGCTCACGCGCAACGGCGCCGCGCCGGGTGCGTCGTCGACCTCGCGCTCGCGCTCGAGCAGCGTGAACATCTTGTCGAGGTCGGCCAGGCTCTGCTTGATCTCGCGGTAGATCACGCCCAGGAAGTTGAGCGGGATGTAGAGCTGGATCATGAAGGCGTTGATCATCACCAGGTCGCCGAGCGTCAGCCGGCCGGCGACCACGCCCTCGGTGGCGCGCCACAGCATCGTCACCAGCGCGACGGCGATGATCGCCTGCTGCCCGGTGTTCAGCAGCGACAGCGTGCTCTGGCTCTTCAGCGTCGCGCGACGCAGCCGCTCGAGGCTCTCGTCGTAGCGGCGGGCCTCGAAGTCCTCGTTGCCGAAGTACTTCACCGTCTCGTAGTTCAGCAGCGAGTCGACGGCGCGCGAATGGCTGGTCGAGTCGAGCTCGTTCATCTGCCGCCGGAAGGTGGTGCGCCACTCGGTGACGACGACGGTGAACGAGATGTAGACCACCAGCGCCACCACCGTGATGCCGGCGAACCAGGCATCGAACTGCAGCGCGAGAAAGCCGAGCACGAGGCCGACCTCGATCAGCGTCGGCAGGATGCTGTAGAGCGAGTACGAGATCAGCGAATGCACCGCGCGTGTGCCGCGCTCGATGTCGCGTGTCATGCCGCCGGTCTGGCGCTCGAGGTGGAAGCGCAGGCTCAGGCTGTGGAGGTGCCGGAACACCTGCAGCGAGACGCTGCGCGCAGTGCCTTCGGTGGCCTTCGCGAACACCAGCTCGCGCAGTTCGGTGAAGAGCGAGGTCGACAGCCGCAGCGCGCCGTAGGCGACGATCAGCCCGAGAGGCACCACGAGCAGCGCCGCGGTGTCGCCGGGCCTGATCGACAGGCGGTCGACGAGCTGCTTCAGCAGCACCGGCACACCGACATTGGCGAGCTTGGCCGCGACCATGAAGGCCAGCGCCACCGCGACGCGGAAGCGGTAGCGCCACAGGTAGGGCAGCAGCTTGGCCAGCGTGGCCCAGTCGGATCGCGCGCGCGGTGCGCCGGCAGCGGCGCCCGGCAGGGGTTCGAGAGCGACGGTGCTTCGTCTCATGGAAGAATCGTTCGGCGACCAGCTTCGAGCGGAGGGCGAGCGATGAGCGGTGACTTCGACCGGCCGACCCCGAGGCTGCACGCGCCCCCGAGTTTGCCCGAGGGCGCCGAGCTGGTGATGCGCGTGATGCCGATGCCGGCCGACCTCAACGCCAACGGCGATGTCTTCGGTGGCTGGATCATGGCGCAGGTCGACGTCGCCGGCGCGGTGCTGCCGGCGCGCGTCGCCGCCGGGCGCATCGCCACCGTCGCGGTGAACCAGTTCATCTTCAAGCAGCCGGTGTCGGTGGGTGACGTGCTGAGCTTCTATGCGCACATCGAGCGTTTCGGCCGCACCTCGGTCACCGTGCACGTGCAGGTGTGGGCCGAGCGCAACCCGGCGGCACCGACGCTGGTGAAGGTGACCGAGGCCAACCTGACCTATGTCGCCATCGACGCCAACGGCCAGCCACGGCCGTTGGCCGCGCCGGCCTCCGGCGGAGGTGCGTGATGTTCAAGTGGATGCGGGTACCCGAGCGCCTGTTCGCGCTGCTGATGTGGCTGGTGTCGTTCGTCTTCGCCGGCTTCCTGATCGGGCTCGGCGGCAAGATCGTCGCCGAGGTGCCGAAGCTCGAGTCCGACCTCTCGCTCGAGCAGTTCGCCGACGCCGCAGCGTTGAACCAGGCGCGTTCGACGGTCAAGTCGCTGTCGAAGGAACTGCCGGAGCTGCAGGACCAGCGCGCGAAGGCCGCGCTCGAACTGACTGCCGCCGGCAACGCACTCGATTCGGCCCGCGGCAGCTTCAACCGCTGGCTGGCGACCCGGCGTGCGACGCTCGACCCGAAGCAGGACCCCGAGGTGCTGCAGCGCACGCGCGAGCTCGACGGCCTGCAGGCCGCTCGGCGCGAGTCGCAGCAGGCGGTGGAGGCACTCGATGCGAAGCTGCTCGGTGCCCAGCAAGCGATCGGCCGCGCGCGCCGCGCCGAGGCCGATCTGCTCGACAGCGCGCGCAGCGCCTACGACCGCGCGCGCTTCATGCAGGAGCTGCGCGTCTTCGGCGTCCGGCTGGCGCTGACGCTGCCGCTGCTGCTGGTGTCGTGGTGGCTGATCGCGAAGAAGCGCAGGAGCGACTACTGGCCGCTGGCACGCGGCTTCGTGATCTTCTCGCTCTTCGCCTTCTTCTTCGAGCTCGTTCCCTACCTGCCGAGCTACGGCGGTTACGTGCGCTATGCGGTCGGCATCGTGCTCACCGCGGTGGCCGGGCACTATGTCATCCGCTGGATGCGGCGTTACCTCGAACGCCGCAGGCAGGTCGAGCAGCAGACCGAGGCCGAACGACGCAGCACGCTGGCCGGCGACTTTGCGCTGAAGAAGATGGCCGCCAGCGTCTGCCCGGGCTGCGAGCGTGCGATCCTGACCACCGGCGACGTCAAGCCCGACTTCTGCGTGCACTGCGGGCTCAGGTTGTTCGACCACTGCACGCAGTGCGGCACGCGAAAGAACGTGTTCTTCCGCTACTGCCCGCAATGTGGAAGCGGCGCCGCCGCGGCCCCGGCACATCCCCCGCCGGGGTGAGGCCGATACCGGTAGCGGCCGACGGCGCGCTCGCGCAGGCGACGGCGTCGGTCATCGTCGAGGTGAAGGTGCCGCCGGTGCGGCTGGCCCGGCCGCTGCCGGGCCGCGGCCGGCCTGCCGGGATCGCTCCCGATGCGGGCCTCGACGCGGCCGACACCCTCACCGCCGAGCGGCTCGACGCCGTCTTGCGGGCGCTGGGGGCCGGCACCGAGACACCGACCGTGCTGCCCGGTGCCTGCGCGGTGGTGGCGACGGTGACGCCGGCCCAACTGCGGCTGCTCGCCGCGATGCCGGAGGTGGAGGTAATCCGGCGCAACCGCAAGCATGGCGGTGCGGCCGGCTGAGGCTCAAGTCGCCGCGCGCCGCACGGCGGCGCGGGCAGCACAGACCGCCCGGCAGTCGGGTCAGTCGACGAAGAAGTCGGGGATGAAGTTTTTCGTCCCCGGCACCACCGCGTAGCGGTCGAGGTCGGTGATGCCGTTGGCGGCGAGCAACTCGTCGTCGATGAAAAAGCGGCCGCTGGTCGTCTTCGCGTCGCTGGTGAGGATGAACCAGGCGGCGTCGGCGAGGATCTCGGGCTTGCGGCACAGCGCCAGGTCGACGCCCGGGATCATCTGCAGCGCCGCGGTGGCGATCGCGGTGCGCGGCCACAGGCTGTTGACGGCGATGCCGAAGGGGCGGAACTCGCCCGCGTGGCCGAGCGTGCACTCGCTCATGCCGTACTTGGCCATCGTGTAGGCGACATGGCCCTTGAACCAATGCTCCTTCATGCTCAGCGGCGGGCTCATGTTCAGCACATGCGGGTTGCGGCCGGCCTGCGCGCTCTTGATCAGCTCGGGCAGGCAGGCCTGCGTGCAGCAATAGGTGCCGCGCACGTTGACGCCGAACATCAGGTCGAAGCGCTTCATCGGCGTCGCGGGCGTCGGCGTCAGGCTGATCGCGCTGGCGTTGTTGACGAGGATGTCGATGCCGCCGAAGCGCTGCACCGCGGCGCGCACCGCGTCGGCGACGGCGTTTTCGTCGCGGATGTCGGTCTGCACCGGCAGCGCCTGGCCGCCGGCGGCGACGATCTCGTCGGCGGCCGAGTACAACGTGCCTGGCAGCTTCGGGTTCGGCTCGGTGGTCTTGGCCAGCAGCACGATGTTCGCGCCGTCGGCGGCGGCGCGTTTGGCGATCGCCAGCCCGATGCCGCGGCTGGCGCCGGTGATCACGAGGGTCCTGCCTTGCAGCGTGCGGTTCATCGAAGGGTCTCCTGCGGGATGCGGTGCCACACTTCGGCGGCGAGGTGGGCGGCGATGTGGTCGGCGCAGGCGGCGTAAACGATCCGCCCGGGGTGGAAGCCGTCGTCGGCCATCGTCTCCGGGCCGAGCGGCAGGTCCATCGGCACGCACGAGACATCGTCGCGCGTCGCCGCCCAGCGCTGCAGCGCGTCGTTGTGGCGGCGCGCGTCGCTGCCGGCGACCCAGCGCAGCGGCTGCGGCAGGCCGGGGAAGCGGTGCACCGGCGGCAGCGGCGCAAAAGCCACATGGTGCACGCCGCAGGCGTTGCGCAGCCAGTTGGCGAGCGCATCGCGCGCCGCCACCGCACGCTGCGAAGGCACCTGGTCGACGACGTCGTTGACGCCGGTGACGACGACGGCGACATCGACGGTGCCGAGCGGCACCTCGCGCAGCAGCGCGTGCGTGCCGGCGGTCGTCAGCCCCGAGCGAGCGTGCAGCTGCCAGTGCACCTGCGCGGCGCAGGCGGCGGCCAGCCGCGCGGCGAGCCGCGGCGCGAGCGCGTCGCGCTGCGTCGCCACGCCGACGCCGGCGGCCGACGAGTCGCCCGCCACCAGCAGCCGGAGCGGCGCACCGTCGCCGGCGATGCCTGCACGCTCACCGTCGGCCTCGGGCAGCCGCGGCAGCTTGGCGCGCGTCAACACCGCCTGCGCGACGAGCAGCGGGCTCAATGCAACTTTGAGCGCGAGCGACATCGCAGGTGGGCGCGCTTCAGAACTTGGAGAAGTCGGGCTTGCGTTTCTGGAAGAAGGCCTGGAAGGCCTCCATCGCCTCCGGGCTGCGCAGGCGCTCGGCGAAGAGCGCGCCTTCGGTGCCGATGGTGGCCAGGATCTGCTCGCGCTGCGGCGCACGCATCAGCCGCTTGGCGCCCTGCACCGCACCCGGCGGCAGCTGGTTGAAACGTTCGGCGATGCGCCGTGCGTGGTTCACCACCTCGCCCGCCGGCAGCACCGCGTTGGCGATGCCGCAGTCCACCGCCTGCTCGGGCGTGAAGGGCTCGCCGAGCAACAGCTTCTCGGCCGCGCGCGCGTGGCCAATACGCTGCGCGACGGTGATGCTCGATGCAAACTCGGGCACCAGCCCGAGCGCGACGAAGGGCATCACCAGACGGGCCTCGTCGCTGACGTAGACGAAGTCGCAGTGCAGCAGCATCGTCGTGCCGATGCCGATCGCGGCGCCGGTCACCGCGGCCACCACCGGCTTGTCGCACTCGACCAGCGCACGCATGAACTGGAACACCGGCGAGTCCATCACATCGCTGCCGCCCTGGCCGGGCGGGCGCGACATGAAGTCCTCGATGTCGTTGCCCGACGTGAAGATGCCCGGCTGGCCGGTGAGCAGCACCGCGCGCACCGCCTTGTCGGCGGCGGCGGCGCGCAGCGCGTCGGCCATCGCCTGGTACATCGCGACGGTGAGCGCGTTCTTCTTCTCCGGCCGCGCGATCTCGATCGTCGCGACGCCGTTCAGGGTGGCGGACTTGATGGTCATGTCGTTGCTCCGCTTCAGACGCGTTCGATGATGCCGGCGGCACCTTGCCCCATGCCGACGCACATCGTCACCATGCCGTACTTCAGCCGGTGGCGCCGCAGCGCGTGCACGACGGTGGCCGAGCGGATGGCGCCGGTGGCGCCGAGCGGGTGGCCGAGCGCGATCGCGCCGCCCATCGGGTTGACCTTCGCCGGGTCGAGCTTGCAGGTGTCGATGACCGCCAGCGACTGCGCGGCGAAGGCCTCGTTGAGCTCGATCCAGCCGATGTCGTCCAACGCGATGCCGGCGCGCTGAAGCACCGCGGGGATGGCCTCGATCGGCCCGATGCCCATGATCTGCGGCGGCACGCCGCGCACCGCGAAGCCGACAAAGCGCGCCAGCGGCGTCAGGCCGAAGGTCTTCAGCGCCTTCTCGCTGACGACGATCAGCGCGCCGGCGCCGTCGCTCGTCTGGCTGCTGTTGCCGGCGGTGACGCTGCCTTTGGCGGCGAACACCGGCTTCAGCCGGGCCAGGCCTTCGAGCGAGGTGTCGGGGCGCGGGCCTTCGTCGATGCTCACCGTGCGTGCATGGATGTCGACGCCGCCGCTGGCGAGGTTGGGCGTGCGGTCGACCACCTGCACCGGCGTCATCTCGTCGGCGAAGGCACCCGCCTGGATGGCCGCCAGCGCCCGCTGGTGCGACTGCAGCGCAAAGGCGTCCTGCGCCTCGCGCGAGACCTTCCACTGCGTCGCCACCTTCTCGGCGGTGAGCCCCATGCCGTAGGCGATGCCGACGTTTTCGTCCTTGGCGAACACCTCGGGGTTGAACGACGGCTTGTTGCCGGTCATCGGCACCAGGCTCATGCTCTCGGCGCCGCCGGCGATCATCACGTCGGCCTCGCCGACGCGGATGCGGTCGGCGGCCATCGCCAGCGCCGTCAGGCCGCCGGCGCAGAAGCGGTTGACGGTGACGCCGGCGACCGAATGCGGCAGCCCGGCCAGCACCATCGCCACACGCGCCATGTTCATGCCCTGCTCGCCTTCGGGGAAGCTGCAGCCGACGACGGCGTCCTCGATCGCCTTCGGGTCGAGGCTGGGCACCTGCGCGAGCGCGTTTTTCACCGCCGCGACGAGCAGGTCGTCGGGGCGCGTGTGGCGGAAGTAGCCGCGGCCCGAACGGCCGATCGGCGTGCGCGTCGCGGCGACGATGTAGGCGTCCTGCACTTGTCTGCTCATGGCGGTTCCCTTCACGCGGCGCGCATGTGCGGCCGCAGTTTGTCGATCAGTTCGGCGGGCAGCGGGTGCGCGCGGTGGGCGCCGCGCTGCGAGCACACCCAGACCACCTCGCCGGTGGCGAGCAGCTCGTCCTGCCCGGCGTAGAAGATGCTCAGGCCCCAGGTCAGGCTCGAGTTGCCGATGCGCGACGGCACGATGCCGACGTCGATCAGCGCATCGAGCACGATCGGCCGCTTGTAGTCGACCACCGTGCGCACGGTGTGGAACTCGACGCCGACCCGTTCGACCATCTGCCGGTAGTCGAAGTCGAGCGCGCGGATGTACTCGGTGATCGTCTGGTCGAAGTAGGTCAGGTAATGGGCATTGAAGACGATGCCCTGGTTGTCGACCTCCGAGTAGCGCACGCGGAAGCGCTCGAAGTGGTCGTAGTGGTCGCGGTGGCTCATGGTTGCGCGGATCAGTCCCCACGGGGAGCGGTCGCCGCGAGGCGACCGGGCGGAGCGGCGTGGAGACGGACGAGCCCAGCCCGGGATTGCCGTGGATCCGGCTCTGCCGGTCCACTGGCAAAGCCCCCCTGGGGGGCAGCGACCGAGAGGGAGCGTGGGGGCTTCATCAGTTCCGGACAGGCTTGCCCGTCTGCAGCATGCCCATGATGCGTTCCTGCGTCTTCGGGTGGTCGAGCAGCGCGCAGAAGCGCTCGCGTTCCATCTGCATCAGGTACTCCTCGCTCACCAGCGAGCCGGCATCGACGTCGCCGCCGCACACCACCTCGGCGATCAGCGTGCCGAGGTGAAAGTCGTGCGCACTGACGAAGCCGCCGTCGCGCAGGTTGGCGAGCTGGCCCTTGATGGTGGCGATGGCGTTGCGGCCGGCCGCCGGAAGCAGGCTCTTCGCCGGCGGCCGCCAGCCGGCTTCTGCCATCGCCTTCGCTTCGCAGAGCGCGACATGCAGCAGCTCGTCCTTGTGCGGCACGATGACGTCGCTCCACAGCAGGTAGCCGAAGCGGCGCGACTCGATCGCGCTCGTGCCCACCTTGGCCATCGCGGCGTTCATGTAGCCGTCGGAGAGGAACTTCAGCAGATCGGCGTTGGCGTTGCCGGCGTTGGCCATCTCGGCGGCGCGCCGCGCGATATAGGCCAGCCCGCCGCCCGCCGGCACGAGGCCGACACCGACCTCGACCAGGCCGACATAGGTCTCCATCGCTGCCACCCGCTTGTGGCTGTAGACGGCGATCTCGCAGCCGCCGCCGAGCGCGATGCCGCGCATCGCCGACACCACCGGCACCTGCGCGTAGCGCAGCCGCAGCATCAGGTCCTGCAGCTTCTTCACCTCGGGCAGGATGCCCTTGGAGCCGAGCTTCATGAACACCGGCATCAGGCTCTCGAGGTTGGCGCCGGCGGAGAAGACATCGTCGGGCGACCAGATCACGAGACCCTGGTAGCCGGCCTCGGCGGCGTCGATCGCCTTGGCCAGGCCCTCGACCACGGCCGGGCTGATCAGGTGCAGCTTGGCGGTGATGCTCGCCACCAGCACTTCGCCGTCGGGGCTCCAGAGGCGGATCTCGTCGTTCTTCCAGACCTCGCTGCCGCTGGCAAGCGGCGCCGCGGCGCCGCTGCCCGACACCGCCTCCGGGAACCGCTGGCGGCCGTAGACGGCGAGCGTGCTGCGCGGCACATAGGCCTGCTTCGCCGGGCTCCACGAGCCCTCGGCGCTGTGCACGCCGCTGCGGCCGTCGAACACCCAGGCCGGCAGCGGCGCGCTGCACAGCGCCTTGCCGGCGTCGATGTCCTCCTTCACCCACTGCGCCACCTGCTGCCAGCCGGCTTCCTGCCAGAGCTCGAACGGGCCCTGCTTGAGGCCGAAGCCCCAGCGCATCGCGAAGTCGACATCGCGCGCGTTGTCGGCGATCGCTTCGAGGTGCACCGCCGCGTAGTGGAAGCCGTTGCGCAGGATGGCCCAGACAAACTGCGCCTGCGGGTTGCTCGACTCGCGCAGCAGCTTCAGCCGCTCGGCCGGCGGCTTCTTCAGCATCCGCTCGACGATGGTGTCGGCCTTGCCGCCCGCGGCGACGTAGTCGCCTTTCGTCGCGTCGAGGCGCAGGATGTCCTTGCCCACCTTCTTGTAGAAGCCGGCGCCGGCCTTCTGGCCGAGTGCCCCCTGCTCGATCAGCCGCGCCAGCACCGGCGGCGTCGCATAGCTGGCGTAGAAGGGGTCGCCCTGCAGGTTGTCCTGCATCGTCTTCACGACATGCGCCATCGTGTCCAGGCCGACGACATCGGCGGTGCGGAAGGTGCCGCTCGACGCGCGCCCCATCTTCTTGCCGGTCAGGTCGTCGACGACGTCGTAGGCGAGGCCGAAGTTCTCCGCCTCCTTGATCGTCGCCAGCATGCCGGCGATGCCGACGCGGTTGGCGATGAAGTTGGGCGTGTCCTTGGCGCGCACGACGCTCTTGCCGACCGCGCTGGTGACGAAGGTCTCGAGCTGGTCGAGCACCTCGGCGCGTGTGCTCGGCGTGGCGATCAGCTCGACCAGCTGCATGTAGCGCGGCGGGTTGAAGAAGTGGATGCCGCAGAAACGCGGCTGGATCTCCGGCGGCAGTGCCTCGGCGAGCTTGCTGATCGACAGCCCCGAGGTGTTGCTGGCGACGATGGCGTGCGGCGCCAGCGCCGGGGCGATGCGGCGGTAGAGGTCGAGCTTCCAGTCCATGCGCTCGGCGATGGCCTCGATCACGAGGTCGCACTCGCGCAGCCGGTCGAGGTGCTCCTCGTAGTTGGCCTGCTCGATGCGCACGGCGTCGTCGGCGACACCGAGCGGCGAGGGCTTGAGCTTCTTCAGCCCGTCGACGGCGCGGCTGACGATGCCGTTTTTCGGCCCCTCCTTGGCCGGCAGGTCGAAGAGCACGACCGGCACCCTCACGTTGACCAGATGGGCGGCGATCTGCGCCCCCATCACACCGGCGCCGAGCACGGCGACCTTGCGGACGACAAAACGGTTCATGCTCATTTCACTCCACGCGCAGCCAGGTCTGGTTGCGATAGAACGGCCCGATGAAGCCGCGCACTTCGAGCGCCTTGCCGCCGTCCTTGGGCGTCATGCGCACGCGGTAGGTCTTGCCGTTGTTGGGGTCGAGGATGGTGCCGCCGTCCCACCACGGCTCCTCGGCGTTTTTCTTCACGCCCTCGACGATCGTCATGCCGACGATCTTCTGGCCCTTGCGGGCGTCGGTGCAGGCGTCGCAGACGCTGTCCTGCTTGGCGGGGTCGGTGATCTTCTCGACCTTGCCGGTGAGCGTGCCGCCGGTGTCGACGATGCGCACCAGCGACTTCTCCTGCTTGGTCTCGTCGTCGATCGTCTTCCACAGGCCCACCGGGTTGGCCTGCGCCAGCACCAGCGGCGCGGCGAGAGTGAGCACCGCGGCAGCGGCTACGGATCGAATCGGCATCGCAGGTCTCCTCGTCTTGCGGCCCCGGGTTCCGGTCGGGGCCGGTGGTGTCTCAGAACAGCGCCTCGTCCATCGCCATCAGCGGCGCCAAGCCGGCCCGGCAGCTGCGGATCAGCCCCGCCGTCTCGGGCAGCAGCTTGGCGAAGTAGAAGCGCGCAGTGTGCAGCTTGGCGGTGTAGAACGGGTCGCCCGACCCCTGCTTTTCGAGGGCCACCTTGGCCATGCGCGCCCAGAAGTAGGCGGTGACGAGGTGGCCGCAGATGCGCAGGTAGTCCACCGCCGCCGCGCCCACCTCGTCGGCGTTGCCGAAGGCCTTCATGCCGAGCTCGGTGGTCAGCTTGGTCAGCTTGTCGCCAAGGTCGGCGAGCGGGTTGACGAACTCCTGCATCGCCTCGTTGACACCTTCCTCCTCGACGAAGGCCGCGACCAGCTTGCCGAACTTCTTCAGCTTGGCGCCGTTGTCGCCGAGCACCTTGCGGCCGAGCAGGTCGAGCGACTGCACGGTGTTGGTGCCCTCGTAGATCATGTTGATGCGTGCGTCGCGAACGAACTGCTCCATCCCCCATTCCTGGATGTAGCCATGCCCGCCGTAGACCTGCATGCAGTGCGAGGTGGCGATCCAGCCGTTGTCGGTGAGGAAGGCCTTGATGATCGGCGTCAGCAGCGCCACCAGGTCGGCTGCCTCGCGGCGCTCGTCGTCGTCGTCGGACGAAAGCTCCTTGTCGATCAGCAGCGCGGTGTAGACAGCCAGCGCACGCCCGCCCTCGGCGTAGGCGCGTGCGGTGAGCAGCATCTTGCGCACATCGGGGTGGACGATGATCGGGTCGGCCGGCTTGTCGGGCGCCTTCGGCCCCGACAGGCTGCGCATCTGGATGCGCTCCTTCGCATACGCGGCGGCGTTCTGGTAGGCCACCTCCATCAGCCCGAGCGACTGGTTGCCGACACCGAGCCGCGCCGCGTTCATCATCACGAACATCGCCGCCAGCCCCTTGTGCGGCTCGCCGACGAGCGAACCCACCGCGCCGTCGAGGTTGATCTGGCAGGTGGAGTTGCCGTGGATGCCCATCTTGTGCTCGATGGCGCCGCAGTGCAGGGCATTGCGTTCGCCGATGCCGCCGTCGGCCCCGACCTTGAACTTGGGCACGACGAACAGCGAGATGCCCTTGCTGCCTTGCGGCGCGTCGGGCAGCCGGGCCAGCACCAGGTGCACGATGTTCTCGGCCAGGTCGTGTTCGCCGGCGGAGATGAAGATCTTCTGGCCGGTGATTTGGTAGCTGCCGTCGGGCAGCGGCTCGGCTTTCGTGCGCAGCATGCCGAGGTCGGTGCCGCAATGCGGCTCGGTCAGGCACATCGTTCCCGTCCAGACGCCGCTCGTCAACTTCGGCAGGTAGGTGGCCTTCTGTTCCTCGGTGCCGTGCGCCTTCAGGCACTCGTAGGCACCGTGCGACAGCCCAGGGTACATCGTCCACGCCTGGTTGGCCGAGTTGAGCATCTCGTACAGGCACTGGTTGAGCACGATCGGCAGCCCCTGACCGCCGTACTTCGGGTCGGCCGACAGCGCCGCCCAGCCGCCCTCGACATACTTCGCATAGGCTTCCTTGAAGCCGGCCGGCGTGCGCACCTCGTGCGTGGCGGGGTCGAGTGTGCAGCCCTCGCGGTCGCCGTTGATGTTGGTCGGGAAGACCACCTCGGCGGCGAACTTGGCGCCCTCGGCGATGACCGCGTCGATCGTCTCGCGGTCGACTTCGGCGTGCGGCGGCAGCCGTTTCAGCTCGGCGGTGGTGTCGAGCAGTTCGTGCAGCACGAACTGCAGGTCACGCAGGGGCGGGTTGTACTGGGCCATCGGGTCAGCTCCTGGTCGGGCGGGGCGGTGTGAGGGGGCTCTCGCGCGGGCGTTGCGGGCCGGTGGTGGGTGACGGGGGGTGCATCTAGCGCCGCGGCCGGCGCCGCGGCGCCACCTCGTGGTGGGCGACGACCCGCTCGAAGCCGGCACGCGCGCGGTCGAGCACGCCCGGGTTGCGCAGGAAGCGGGCGTCGTGGTGCAGCGCGAGCACGAGGCCGTGGATCTCGTAGAGCATCTGCGCGGCGTCGGTGTCGGCGCGCAAGTGGCCCTCTTCGATGGCGCCGCGGATCGCGCGCTCGAGCGCGGCATGCCATGTGCGCACCATGCCGGCGAGCGCGTCGCGCACCGGGCCCGGGCGGTCGTCGAATTCGACCGCGCCGCTGATGTAGATGCAGCCGGAGTCGATCTCGACCGAGACGCGGCGCACCCAGCGCTCGAACATCGCACGCAGCCGCGGCAGGCCGCGCGGCTCGCGGATCGACGGCGCGAAGACCTCCTCCTCGAATCGCTGGTGGTACTCGCGGATGACCGAGATCTGCAGCTCCTCGCGCGAGCCGAAGTGGGCGAAGACACCCGACTTGCTCATCTGCATCATCTCGGCCAGCGCGCCGATCGACAGGCCCTCGAGCCCCATGTGCGATGCGAGCCCGAGCGCGGCATCGAGAATGGCGGCGCGGGTCTGCTGGCCCTTGTGCAGCGTGCGCGGCGATGCGGGCGCGGGGCGCGTCGCAGGGGGAACCTGGGTCGGAAGGGCCATCGGCGCGAGGAATCGAACGATCGTTCTATTCTGCAGACTTCCCGGCCGGCGTGGCCCGCCGCGGCGGGAATATTTCTAGGTGACGCTTCCTAGCAGTGCACGCGGCGGAAACCGGGGCTTGCCAGGGGTGAGTCTCGCCGCCGGCCGAGGCGCCATGGCTGCCGGAGGGGCTCGCACGGGAATTGCATTACGCTTCGCCTGTGATGGACGTGCTGCAACTCGATGTTTCGGGACGGCCGCAGGCCTGGATCTCGCCGCGCGAAGCGGCCATCCTCTACGCCAGCGACGCCGTGGCCTGGACGCTGGGGCAGACCTTCCAGGTGCTGCGTGGTGGCATCCAGCGCACCACCGGGCGCCAGTCGCGGATCGAACTGCATCCGATCGTCGCCGTGCGCGGCACGATTCCCTCGCGCGCGTGGCGCCAGGCCCCGGCGCTGACCAACCCCAAGCTCTTCGTCCGCGACCGCTTCGTCTGTGCCTACTGCGGGGGCGCCTTTCACTTCGACGAACTGACCCGCGAGCACATCACGCCGGTGTCGCGCGGCGGCGGCGACACCTGGATGAACTGCATCACCGCGTGCCGCCCCTGCAACGGCCACAAGGGCAACCGCCTGCCCGAAGAGGCGCGCATGAGCCTGATGTACCTGCCCTACGTGCCGAGCCTGCACGAAGACATGATTCTTCGCGGCCGGCGGATCCTCGCCGACCAGATGGACTTCCTGCTCGCCTCGGTGCCGCGCTCGAGCCGGCTGCACGGATAGTCGGCGACGCCATCGTGCCCGAATGATAGAGCCGCCCGCGACGCCGATGGCGGGGCGCCGCGAGTGGGTGGCTCTCGCGGTCATCACGTTGCCGTGCCTGCTCTACTCGATGGACCTCACGGTCCTCAATCTCGCCGTTCCGGCGCTGTCGCAGGCCTTTCAGCCGAGCGCGGCGCAACTGCTGTGGATGGTCGACATCTATGGCTTCATGGTGGCCGGACTCTTGATCACGATGGGCGCTGTCGGGGATCGCATCGGGCGACGGCGGCTCCTGCTCATCGGCGCTGCTGCGTTCGGGGCCGCATCCATCGGCGCAGCGTTTGCGTCTAGCGCCGAGTGGCTGATCTTCTGGCGAGCAGTGCTCGGGATTGCGGGAGCGACGCTGGCGCCGTCGACGCTCTCCCTGATACGACACATGTTTCACGATCCCGCCCAACGTGGCTTGGCGATCGGTATCTGGGTGTCTGCATTCTCCGCCGGTGGTGCAATCGGGCCACTGCTCGGCGGTGCCCTGCTGCAGTACTTCTGGTGGGGGTCGGTGTTCCTGATTGCGGTCCCGGTGATGCTGGCGCTCCTGCTGGTCGGCCCTAGACTCCTTCCCGAGTACCGGGCGCCCGACCGCAAGTCCGTCGACCTCGCGAGCGCCGCGCTCTCGACCGCCGCCGTCCTCACACTCGTATATGGCCTCAAGCACGCGGCCGAGCATGGTGCCGATGTCGCAACTGCTCTCAGTGTTGGTGTCGGAGTCGCGCTCGGCGCGCGCTTCTGGCACCGCCAGCACCATCTGACGGACCCACTGCTGGATCCGGCATTGTTCGCAGGCCGCGCCTTCAAGGCAGCCGTGTTGACATACCTGGCCGCCACCTTCGCCGCCTTCGGCCTGCTGATCCTCGTTACCCAGTACATGCAGCTCGTTCTTGGCCTCGGCCCGCTGCAGGCCGGCCTGTGGACGATCCCGTTTGTGCTGGCACTGGTTGCCGGTTCGATCGGCAGCCCGTTTCTCGTGCAGCGCTGGGGTGTCGCGAAGACGATGGCATTCGGGCTGATGCTGGCTTCGGTCGGCTTTGTCGTGCTCGCGCAGACACATCCCGGCAGCAGCCTCTGGTTGCTCGTGGTGGCCTTTGTCGTCTACGCGGCCGGCCTGGCACCGGCCTTTACGCTATCGACCGATCTCGTGGTGGGCACCGCACCCCCTCAACAGGCCGGCAGTGCATCGGCGGTAGCGGAGACGGCCTCGGAGTTTGGCGGTGCGCTCGGCATTGCGGTCATCGGCAGCATCGGTGCGGCGGTGTACACGCGCCAGCTGGCCGCGCGCATGCCTGACGGAATCGACAGCGCCACCGCCCAGGGCGCCCTGCGGACACTCGTGGATGCGGCCCTCAGTGCCGACCAAATCGGCGGCCCACTTGGAAGCTCACTGCGCATGGCTGCAAACGAGTCGTTTGCGGAAGGCTTGCAGCTTGCGGCCTACGCCACGGCGGGCTTGGTCATGGCCACGGCATGGCTTGCGCTGCGCGCGCTGCCCCATGATCCGCCGGCCCGTAGAGATCCCGCCGAGTGACCTGCAGTTGCGAGTCGGTCTCGATCAGTCACTCGGCGCAGGCCCGGGCTGCCGCGCCGCCAAGCGAACCCGCAGCCGCCCGAGCCCCTCGTACAACGCCGCCTTCTGCGCGGCTTCGAGCCCGCCAAAGAGCTCGACCACCCAGCCTTCGTGCTCGGCCGCCATGCGTTCGAAGGCGCGCTGCCCAGGCTCGGTCAGGCGAACGCGCACGCTGCGGCCGTCGTCGGGGTCGGCGTCGCGAACGACCAAGCCGTCCTTCTCGAGCTCATCGGTGAGCCCGGTGACGTTGCCGCCGCTGACCATCAGGTAGCGCGACAAGGTGTTCATCCGCAGACCTCCCGGGTGGCGATGCAGCTGCGCCAGGAAGTCGAAACGCGGCAGCGAGACCGCGAAGCGCACGCGCAGGCGGCGCCGGATCTCGATCTCGATCTGCGTCGTGCAGGCCAGCAGGCGCAGCCAGAGCTTCAGCGACAAGTGGTCGGCATCGGCGGCACGCGCCTCCTTGCCGATGCTCGCGTCGTCGAGCAGCCGGGCAAGGTCGAAGCGTCGGGCGCGGCCGGACACGCGCAGCTCACCGATCGCCGCGACCAGCGGTCAATCCGCCCCACCCGTGGTTGCCGCGGATCCGGCTCCGCCGGCCCGCGCAGGGCAGCGACCAGGGGGGAGCGTGGGGGTCACTTCAACGACTCGATGAGGTCGACGTACTCCTGCATCGCCTCGTCGGCCGACTTGCCCTGAACCGCCGCCCAGGCGTCGTACTTGGCGCGGCCGACCATGTCGGCAAAGCCCGGGCGCTTGCCCTGCACGTCGCCCTCGGTGGCCTGCTTGTACAGCGAGTAGATCTTCAGCAGCGTCATGTTGTCGGGCTTCTCGGGCAGCTGCTTGCTCTGCGCGACCGCGGCTTCGAAAGCCGCCTTCAGATTGGCCATGGGGTGCCTCCTGGCGTGGAAACTCTGGGCTTGACGGGCGCGATGTTAGCGACCATCGTGCCCGGCACGAATCAACCCGAAGAGAGGGAGCGATGCCCGAGGCCACCGCCCACCGCATGTCACGCGTCGACACCGCCTGGCTGCGAATGGACAACGACGTCAACCTGATGATGATCGTTGGCGTCTGGCTGCTGCAGCCGTCGATCACGCTCGACGCGCTGCGCGCGCGGGTGGCCGACAAGCTGCTGAAGTACCCGCGCTTCCACCAGCGCGTCGTGCAGGACACGATGGGCGCCAGCTGGGTCGAGGACGAGTCGTTCGACATCAAGCGCCACGTCGTGCCGGCGTCGCTGCCGCGCCATCGCAAGGGCGGTGAACGCGCTGCGCTTCAGGCGCTGTGCGGCGAGCTGGCGGGTGTGCCGCTCGACCCGCGTCGTCCTCTGTGGCAGTTCCAGCTGATCGAGAACTACGATGGCGGCAGCGCGCTGATCGCCCGTGTGCACCACTGCATCGGCGACGGGATCGCGCTGATCTCGGTGATGCTGTCGATCACCGACGGCGGCAGCGACCCACCCCAGCGACGCAAGCGCGAGCAGCCCGCTCCCGACGAAGGCGACTGGCTGAGCGACAGCGTGCTCGAGCCGCTGACCGGCCTCGCTCGCAAGGCGGTCGCGCTGGCCGAGGACGGGGTCGAGAAGTCACTCGAGACGCTGGCCAACCCGCAGCAAGGGGTCGCCGGCTCGATCGAGATGGCGCGCACCGCCTATCAGGTGCTGTCGGACGCGGCCGCGATCGCACTGCTCGACGACGACTCGCCGACGCGGCTGAAGGGCAAGCCCGACGGCCGCAAGCTGGTGGCGTGGAGCGAACCGATGCCGCTCGTCGATGTCAAGACCATCGGCAAGGGGCTCGGCTGTTCGATCAACGACGTGCTGCTGGGCTGCGTCGCCGGTGCCATCGGCGGCTACCTGCGCGACAAGGGCGACGACACCACCGGCCAGGAAATCCGCGCGATGGTGCCGGTGAACCTGCGCCCCCTGTCCGAGGCGTGGAAGCTCGGCAATCGCTTCGGCCTCGCGCCGCTCACGCTGCCGATCGGCATCGTCAACCCGATCGAGCGCGTGTACGCGGTGCACCGCCGCATGGCCGAGCTGAAGGGCAGCTACCAGCCGCTGCTCGCCTTCGTCATCCTGTCGATCACCGGGTTGACGATCAAGCCGGTGCAGGACGCGGTGCTGAACCTGTTCTCGAAGAAGACCACCGCGGTGATGACCAACGTTCCCGGGCCCGCCGAGCCGCTGAAGTTCTGCGGCGCGACGCTGAAACAGACGATGTTCTGGGTGCCCGCATCGGGCGACATCGGCGTCGGTGTCTCGGTGCTGTCCTACGGTGGCGGCGTCCAGTTCGGCCTGATGACCGACCATGCGCTGTGCCCCGACCCGCAGCAGGTCATCGACCGCTTCGGGCCCGAGTTCGAGACCCTGCTGCTGGCAACGATGATGCTGCCCTGGGTCGGCCAGGACTGACCTGCGGGTCGGTCCGCGGCCGCGCCCGTCGTCGTTGCGAGCCCGGGTGCTGGCGGCGCCGTGGCTGCTCAGCGCTTCGATGCGCCGATCCGCCGTGGCCGCCTGCCGGAACCCGGCCTCTCGTCGAAGCGCATGCGCAGCGCCGCCTCGCGCAGCCAGCGGTGGCCAGGGTCGTGCGCCGAGCGCCAGGTCCAGTGCATCGCCACCGTGAACGGCGGAAGGCCGAGGTCGGGCTCGAGCACCTGCAATTCGTGGCGCGCCGCAAAACGCAGCGCCGGCCGCAGCGGCAGGATCACCGCCAGGTCGGTGTGGGCGAGGATCGACGGCACCACCATGAAGTGCGGCAGCGTGAGCCGGATGCGCGGCTCGAGCCCGAGCAGATGCAGCGCCCGCGCCGGCTCGGCGTGGCTGGCGACGAGGATGAAGCCCAGCCGCTCGAGCCCGGCGCGGTCGCGAAGCGCGCCGGCCAGCGGGTGGCCACGGCGCAGCAGCACGACGTAGCGCTCCCGCAGCAGCGGTGCGCTCTCGGTGCCGGCCAGCGCAGGCAAGTAGCCGAAAGCGAGGTCGAGCCGCCCCTCGTCGAGCGCCGGGCCGATCGCATCGGGCGGCAGTTGCACCGCCTCGACCCGCACGCCGGGTGCCTCGCGGCCGATGTCGTGCATCAGCAGCGGCAGGAACTCGTCGGCGCCGATGTCGCTCATGTGCACGACAAAGCGCCGCGTCGAGCGGCCGGCATCGAAGGTCTCGCCCTCGGCCAGCGCCTCCTCCAGCACGCGCAGCGCCGCCTGAACCTGCCGCGCCAGCTGCTCGGCGCGCGGCGTCGGCGCCACGCCGCCGGTCGTTCGCGTGAACAGCGGGTCCTTCAGCACCAATCGCAGCTTGGTCAGCGAGTGGCTGACCGCCGGCTGCGAGAGACCGAGCGACTCCGCCGCCCGGCTGACGCTGCGCGCGCCATGTACCGCGGCGAAGACCTGCAGCAGGTTCAGGTCGAGGTCGCGGATATTCATTCAGCGAATGCTACTCACTAAGCGCATTGCATGGACGAATGCAGCGCCGCTGCCTACATTCGCTGCGCCTCGAGCGCCGATCACCTGACTGCCAGGTCGCGGGAGGCGAGGTTCGGGATCCCGCTCCGCCGGTCCCGAGAGCTCCCCCCAAGGGGGACTGGCCCGCAAGGCCGCAAGGGGGCCAGGCTTGGAGATTCAGTTCACCGACCAGATTGCGCAGCTCTCGCTCGGCGAAGGTGCCACCTTCCACGGCGAGGGCATCCTCGCGATCACGAAGGCGCTGCTGCAGTCGGGGGTGGCCTACATCGGCGGCTACCAGGGTGCGCCGGTGTCGCACCTGCTCGACGTGATGGTGCAGGCGCGGCCCTATGTCGACACGCTCGGCGTTCACGTCGAGGCCTGCTCGAACGAAGCCTCGGCGGCAGCGATGCTCGGCGCATCGATCCACTACCCGCTTCGCGGCGCGGTCACCTGGAAGAGCATCGTCGGCACCAACGTCGCCGCCGACGCGCTGTCGAACCTCGCCTCGCCCGGGGTCGTCGGCGGGGCGCTGATCGTCGTCGGCGAGGACTACGGCGAAGGCGCCAGCGTGATCCAGGAGCGCACCCACGCCTACGCGATGAAGAGCACGCTTGCGCTCTTCGACCCTCGGTCCGACCTGCCGACGATGGTGCGGCTGGTCGAACACGCCTTCGGCCTCAGCGAGGCGAGCAACATGCCGGCGCTGATGGAGTTGAGAATCCGTGCCTGCCACGTGCGCGGCTCGTTCGTCGCCAAGGAAAACCGCGCGCCGAGGCTGTCGACCCGTTCGCTGATCGACGAGCCGGCGGGCTTCGACTACATGCGCCTGGCGCACCCGCCGGTGACCTTCCGACACGAGAAGCTGAAGATCGAGCAGCGAATCCCGGCCGCGCAGGACTACATCGCCAGGCACGAGCTCAACGAACGCTTCGACGGCGACCTCGCCGAGGTCGGCATCGTCGTGCAGGGCGGGGTCTACAACGTGCTGATGCGCTCGCTCGCCAAGCTCGGCCTCGCCGACGCCTTCGGCGCCAGCCGCGTGCCGCTGCTGGTGCTGAACGTCACCTACCCGCTGGTCCCGGCCGAGGTCGCGGCCTTCTGCGCCGGGCGGCGCGCGGTGCTGGTGGTCGAGGAAGGCCACCCGGAGTACATCGAGCGCGACCTGCTGCTCGCGCTGCGCCGGCTCGACCTTCAGACGCCGCTGCACGGCAAGGACCTGCTTCCCGCCGCCGGCGAGTGCACGGTCGAGTCGCTGCTGCCGGGTCTGATCGCCTTCGCCGAGCGCTACCTGCCGGCGGCCGACGTCATGCCGGCACGCGCCTGGCTGGCCAGCACCGCCGCGCGCCGCACCGAGGTCGCATCGGCGCTCGGGCCGCTGCCGCCGCGGCCGCCGGGGTTCTGCGTCGGTTGCCCGGAGCGGCCGGTGTTCTCGGCGCTGAAGCTCGCGCAAGCCGAGGTCGGCCCGGTTCACGTCGCGGCCGACATCGGCTGTCACGCCTTCGCCACCTTCGAGCCGTTCAGCTCCGGGCACTCGATCCTCGGCTACGGCATGAGCCTGGCCAGCCGCGCCGGCGTCTCGCCGATGATGCAGCGCCGCGCGCTCGCGGTGATGGGCGACGGCGGCTTCTGGCACAACGGGCTGCTCACCGGCGTCGAGGCGGCGCTGTTCAACGGCGACGACGCGGTGCTGCTGATCATGAAGAACGGCTACACCTCGGCCACCGGCACGCAGGACATCCTGAACACCCCGGACGACGAGGCCAAGGCCGAGGCCGAGCGCCACGCTGCGCTGCACCAGAGCCTGGCGCACAAAAACCGCACCATCGAGACCACGTTGCAAGGCATGGGCGTGCAGTGGCTGCGCGTCGTGCACACCTACGACGTCGACACGATGCGCCGAACGCTGCAGGACGCGCTGACGACACCCTTTGCCGGGCTCAAGGTGATCGTTGCCGAAGGCGAGTGCCAGCTCGAGCGCCAGCGCCGCATCAAGCCGTGGACGGCGGCGCGCCTGTCGCGCGGCGAACGCGTCGAGCGGGTGCGCTACGGCGTCGACGAGGATGTCTGCAGCGGCGACCATGCCTGCATCCGCCTGTCCGGCTGCCCGACGCTGACGCTGAAGGACAACCCCGACCCGCTGCGGGTGGACCCGGTGGCCACCGTGGCCGACGGCTGCGTCGGTTGCGGGCTCTGTGGCGCCAACGCCCATGCTGCGACGCTGTGCCCGAGTTTCTACCGCGCCGAGATCGTTCGCCATCCGCGGCCCGCCGAACGCTGGCTGGCGCGGCTGAGAGAGACCTTCACCGGCTGGCTGCGGCCGGCCTGATCGCTGCCCCACCCACGAAGGAGACAAACCGATGAAGATCGACCGCCGCACGATGCTCGCGCTGGCCGCCCTGCCCGCCTCGCTCGCGCTGCCCGGAGTCGGGCACGCGCAGGGCTTTCCGACCAAGCCGATCAAGCTGGTCGTCAACTTCCCGCCCGGCGGCGCTGCCGACGTCATCGGCCGCGCGCTGGCGCAGGTGGTGGGCGAACAGCTGAAGCAGCAGGTGGTGGTCGAGAACCGTCCGGGTGCCAACGGCAACATCGGCGCCGACGCCGTCGCCAAGTCGCCCGGCGACGGCTACACGCTGCTGATGAGCAGCGGCGGCGCAATGACCGTCAACCCCTTCCTCTACACAAAGATGCCGTTCGACCCCGAGCGCGACCTCGTGCCGGTGGCCAGCGTCGCCCGCGTGCTGGTGTTCCTGGTGACGCACCCGTCGGTGCCGGTGAACACCGCGCAGGAGTTCATCGCCTACGCGCGGGCGAACTCCGGCAAGCTGTCGTACGGGTCGCCCGGCACCGGCAGCTCGCCCCACCTGGCGGCCGAGATGTTCCGCCGCCAGCTCAAGTTCGACGCCGCCCATGTGCCGTACAAAGGCGCGGCACCGGCACTCACCGACCTGCTGGCCGGACAGTTGCAGTTCATGTTCGACCCCGGCCCCGGGCTGCGCCACGCGAGGGAGGGCAAGCTCAAGCTGCTGGCGGTGGGCAGCCCGAAACGAAGCTCGCAATACCCCGACGTGCCGACGGTGGCCGAACTCGGCCTGCCCGGCTTCGACGCCGACACCACCTTCGGCATCTACGCGCCCGGCGGCACCCCGGCCGCGGTGGTGACCCAGCTTCACGACGAAATCAACAAGGCGATCGCGAGCCCGCGGGTGCAGGAGGTGCTGAAGACGATCGCCGGCGAGCCGGCAGCCCAGGGCCGCGCCGACTTCATCGCCGCGCAAGCGCGCGACCGCGACCGCTTCGGTGCCTTCATCAAGGAAGCCGGCATCAAGGCGGAATGAGACCACACAACGCCCCACCCGGCGACCGCGCCTGACATGGTGGCCGCAACGTCGCCGGTCACCGTGCTCGTCTGCGCCCTCGGCGGCGAGGGCGGCGGCGTGCTCGCCGAGTGGCTCTACGCCGCGGCGGTGCGCGCCGGCTTCGCGGCGCAGTCGACGTCGATACCCGGGGTCGCCCAGCGCACCGGCGCCACCACCTACTACGTCGAGGTCTGGCCCGAGCCGGCGGCGGCGCTCGGCCACCGGCGCCCGGTATTCAGCCTGAACCCGGTGCCAGGCGAGATCGACCTGCTGGTGTCGTCGGAGCTGCTCGAAACCGTTCGCCAGGTTGGCCTCGGTATGGTCAGCGGCGAGCGCACGCGGGTGCTCAGTTCGACCGCCCGTGCGCTGACAGTGACCGAGAAGATGCAAGCCACCGACGGCCGCGCCGACAGCGCGCGCCTGCTCGCCGCGCTGCAAGGCCACGCGCTCGCCGCTGAGCTGGTCGACTTCAGCGCGCTGGCCAGCGAGGCCGGCACCGCGATCAGCGCGGTGCTGCTCGGCGCCATCGCCGAGAGCGAGGTCCTGCCGGTTCCGCGCGAGGCCTTCGAGGAGACCATCCGTGCTTCGGGAAAGGGAGTACAGGCCAGCCTGCGCGGATTCGCACTGGCGTTCGAGAGGCTGCGCGGGCGCCGCGCAGGCCAGGCGCCGATCGCGGCGGCGTTGCCACCTGCCGCCGTGTCGGCTGCCGATCTGCGCCGGCTCGGGCGCGCGCGCGTTGCGAGCTACCAGGACGAGGTCTACGCGCGGCTGTACGACGAGCGGATGGCGCGCATCGACGCCGCCGAGGGCGCTGCGGGCGGCACCGACGGTGCCATCGGTCACGAAGTGGCGCGCTGGCTCGCGCTGTGGATGGCCTTCGACGACATCGTGCAGGTGGCGGCGTTGAAGCTGGCCGCGAAGCGCCTGTCGCGCGTGCGCGCAGAGGTCGGCGCGCGCGACGACGAGATCGTCAAGGTCTACGACCACTTCAAGCCCGGCGTGCCCGAGATCGCCGCGCTGCTGCCCGGCACGCTGGCCACCCGCCTTGTCGCCTGGGACCGCCGCCGCGTCGCTGGCGGCCGCGAGCCCTGGGCGCTGCCGTTGAAGGTGGCCACGCACTCGTTCGCCGGAACGCTGGCGCTGCGGCTGCTTGCCTCGCTGAAGGGCTGGCGCCGCCGCGGCCAGCGCTTCGCCACCGAGCAGCGGCTGATCGATCACTGGCTGGACGCTGTCGAGCGCGGCACGCGCGAGCATGCGCCGCTCGGTGCCGAACTGGCGCGCTGCGGCCGCCTGATCAAGGGCTACGGCAGCACCAACGAGCGCGGCAAGGAGAGCCTCCTGCACATCTGCGACCACCTCGCCTTCGGCGCCGGCAGCGCCGACAAGCGCGCCGACGCGGTGAGAGCCGCACGCGAGGCCGCCTTCTCCGACGACAGCGGCCTTGCGCTCGACCGCACGCTCGCCACCCACGGCGCACCGCCGCGGCCGCCGCGCGAGCAGACGATTCGCTGGTTCAAGCGTCGGCCCGCCGCCTGACGACCCATCCGATCGATCCCTATCCAGAGTCCACGTGGACGACAACGCCAGAGGAGACGCCCCGATGAGACCGACCCCGACAACCAGGACATCACCGCGCGCCACGGCGGTGTGCAACGCCGCCGCCGCCGCCGCGCTGCTGACAGCGTTTGCGGCCGGTGCGCAGCAGGCGCAGGAGGAACCCTTCTGGGCCAAAGGCCGGCCGAAGACCGACACCGCGATGAAGATGGCCCCGGTGCCGGCGTTCCCGATCCCGACCGAGGCCGCGAAGCTGCCGGTGGCGAAGATGAAGCTGCCTCCGGGCTTCAAGGTCGAGGTCTGGGCCAGCGGCATCCTCGACGCGCGCGGCATGCGCCAGGGCGACAAGGGCACGGTGTTCGTCAGCTCGCTGTTCGTCGCCGGCAAGATCTACGCCATCACCGACAAGGGCGGCAGCCGCGAGGTGAAGACGATCGCCGAGAAGCTGATGCTGCCCAACGGCATCGAGTTCCACAAGGGCTCGCTCTACGTCGCGACGCCGAAGGCGATCACCCGCTACGACAACGTCGAGGCCAGCCTCGACAAGCTGCCCGACCCGGTGACCGTCTACGACAAGCTGCCGGGCGACATCCCGCACGGCTGGAAGTTCATCAAGATCGGGCCCGACGGCAAGCTGTACTTCCCGGTCGGCGCGCCGTGCAACATCTGCGAGCCCGACGATCGCTACTCGAAGATCTTCCGCATGAACCTCGACGGCAGCGGGGTCGAGGTGGTGGCGCACGGCATGCGCAACACGGTGGGTTTCGACTTCCACCCGAAGACCGGCAACCTGTGGTTCACCGACAACCAGCGCGACTGGCTCAGCGAAGACCTGCCCGAGGACGAACTGAACCACGTCAGCCAGCCGGGCAAGCAGCACTTCGGCTTCCCGTATTGCCACTCGGGCGACTTCGCCGACCCCGAACTGGGCTGGGGCAAGAGCTGCAAGGACTACACGAAGCCCGCGGTCAAGCTCGGGGCGCACTCGGCGCCGCTGGGCATGCGCTTCTATACCGGCAAGATGTTCCCGGCCCGGTACCAGGGCGCGATCTTCATCGCCCGCCACGGCCCGTGGAACCGCACCCAGAAGTACGCCGCCGACGTGGTGGTGGCGTTCCCCGACGGCAAGGGAGGCGTGTCGCGCGTAGAGCCCTTCCTGACCGGCCTGGTCGAGAACAACCAGTACCTCGGCCGCCCAGCCGACGTGCTGGTGCTGAAGGACGGATCGCTGCTCGTCAGCGACGACCACAACGGCGCGATCTACCGCGTCAGCTACGGGAAGTGAGGCACCACGCCGCTGCGACACTGCTGATCGCCGCCGCCGCTGCCGCCGTGTCGGCGGCGGCTACGACCGACTATGCACAGCGCTACGCAGCAGTCTGCGCCGCCTGCCACGGCGAAGCCGGCCGCAGCGCGCAGCCGGCGACGCCGCACCTCGGAGGGCAGCCGTCGTTCTACGTCATCACGCAGCTCTTCCTGTTCCGCGAAGGGCGGCGCAACGACCACCCGGCCTCCGCGGCGATGAGCGCGGTGGCCAAGGGCATGAGCGACGCCGATCTGCGCGGCTTCTCGGATTTCGTCGCCACACTGCCGCCTCCCGGGCCACCGGCGACGCCGCGCGACGACGTGCGCTTCGAACGCGGCCGCCAACTCGCCGCGAAGCACCACTGCACCGGCTGCCACGGCGCAGACCTCGCCGGCGGGCACCAAGTTCCGCGAGTGGCAAGCCAGCGCGAGGACTACCTGCTGATTGCGCTGCAGGGCTTCCGCTCGGGCCAGCGCCTCGGCTACACCAACGCGATGGGCGAGGCGCTCGCCGGGCTCGGGCCGCAGGACATCGCCGACCTGGCGCACCACCTCGCGCATGCCAGGCCGGGAGGCCGCTGACCCGCGCAGGCCCCATCGGCCGCCGATGCCGGGGTGGAGCCAACCAAGCCGTCGGCGCGAATCCGGCCCGCCGGTCCGCTGCCGAAGCCCCCTCGGGAGGCAGCGACCGAGCGGGAGCGTGGGGGCTCGCCGTCAGTCCTCGAGTTCCTCCTTCGCCATCTCGACGTCGAGGCGCTCCATCGCGTCCATCGGTGTCGTCGCGGCGGCATCGGCGTAGAGCTTCTCGGCGTCCTTCATCTTCTTGTCGCCCTCGAGCATCACCAACCCGTTGGCGTATTCGATCATCGCGATCGCGCTCGTCGGGTTGAGCTTCAGCGCCTGCTTGTACATCGCCAGCCCGGTGCCGGCATCGGCCCCCTGCGTGCGGCCGAGCAGCTTGCCGACCTTGTCGATCACCTCGGCATGGAACGACCCGAGGGCGATGTGCGCGTCGGCGTGCTTCGGCGAAAGCCTGATCGTCGTCTCGAGCGCCCCCTTGACCTTGCCGCCGAGGCCTTGCGCGAGCGCCTTCGCGACGCTGATACCCTGGCTGTAGCGACCGAGCGCATAGGCTTGCCAGTAGAAGGCGTTCGCGTTCTTCGGCTCCGCCGCCTGCTGGGCCTCGGCCCGTTCGCTGGCCTCGAGGAACATCGCGAGCTTGGTCTTCTCGCTCTTCTCGAGGTAGTTGGCGTAGATGCACTGCGCCTTGTTGGCCACCGTGATGCCGGCGCCGCCGGCCTTGATGCCGGCGTCGAAGGCCTTCTGGAACTCACCGGCGTGGAACAGCGCCCACGCGGCGAGCACCTTGTCGTCCTTCGGCAGCGGCTCGGCGTCGCCGGCATGCAGCCGCGCCCAGTGCTTCTTCAGCGCCGCGGCGTCGTAGGTGTAGGCGGCGGCGTCGTACGGGAAGGCGGTCCACTTGGCCATCGGTCGTCTCCTCTTTCGTCAATGGTAGGCGGCGGCGAGCTCGTGCAGGTGTGCACGCGACGCCGGCTCGAGGTAGGGCAACAGCAGCGACAGCACGTGGAAGCCGCCACGGCCGAGAGCATCCGCCGCCGACTCCGGCTCGAGCGCGTGCCGTGGGTCGCGCACGTACTCGTAGCTCAGCCAGTAGGTCGCCAGCACGACCATCGAGCTCGCCAGCGGCTCGACCTCGCCGGCGCCGACCTGAAGCGCACCGCTGCCGCCGAGGCCGAGCACGACGGCGCGCATCGCACGCCCCTTGTTCTGCAGCACGAACTGGAAGTGTTTCTCGAGCCTGCGGTTCTTGCTGAGCAGGTCGTTGAGATCGCGGTAGAGAAAGCGGTACGACCAGATCAGCTCGAACAGCAGGTGCAGGAAGAGCCAGGCGTCCTCGACGTTGTGCACGCCGTCGGCCGACGGCAGCAGCTCGCCGAGCGCCTTCTCGTAGCGGTCGAAGAGCGCGTTGATCAGCTCGTCCTTGGCCGGGTAGTGGTAGTAGAGGTTGCCGGGGCTGATGCGGAGCTCGGCCGAGATCAGCGTCGTGCTGACGTTCGGCTCGCCGAAGCGGTTGAAGAGCTCGAGCGAGACCTCGAGGATGCGTTCGGCGGTGCGGCGGGGCTTCTTCGGCGGCGGCATGCGGCGGACATTCTGGCACCCGGCCGGCGCGCGGCGGCTGCCTACAATCCCGGCCCCATGCCCGCGGTTCGCTTCGAACAAGTCAGCAAGATCTATCGGGGCAGCCGCGGCCCGTTCAAGGCCCTCGACGAGGTCGGCTTCGAGATCGGACCCGGCGAGTTCTTCGGGCTGCTGGGCCCCAACGGCGCCGGCAAGACGACGCTGATCTCGGTGCTCGCGGGCCTCGTTCGGGCCAGCAGCGGCCGCGTCTCGGTGCTCGGCCACGACGTCGTCTCGGACTACGCGGCGGCACGGCGCTCGCTCGGCATCGTCCCGCAGGAACTGGTGTTCGACCCCTTCTTCAGCGTGCGCGAGACGCTCAGGATCCAGAGCGGCTACTTCGGCGTTCGCAACAACGATGCATGGATAGACGAGCTGCTCGCCGAGCTCGGCCTCTCCGACAAGGCCAACGCGAACATGCGCCAGCTTTCGGGCGGCATGAAGCGGCGCGTGCTGGTCGCACAGGCGCTCGTGCACCGGCCGCCGGTGATCGTGCTCGACGAGCCGACCGCCGGCGTCGACGTCGAGCTGCGGCAGACGCTGTGGCAGTTCGTCGCGCGGCTCAACAAGCAGGGCCACACGGTGCTGCTGACGACACACTACCTCGAGGAGGCCGAGGCGCTGTGCGGCCGCATCGCGATGCTGAAGGCCGGCCGTGTCGTCGCGCTCGACAAGACCTCGGCGCTGCTGTCGGGCATGGCGAGCACGATGCTGCGCTTCAAGACCGACCAGCCGCTGCCGGCGGCGCTGGCACCGCTGGCCCGTGTCACCGGCCGCATCGTCCAGATGAAGGCGCACGACGCCGCCGAGGTCGAACAACTGCTGGCCGCGCTGCGCGAAGGCAGCGTGCAGGTCGAGGACCTCGAGATCGGCCGCGCCGACCTCGAGGACGTGTTCATCGACATCATGCAGGCCCACCCGGCATGAGAGGGACGTTCTCGCTCGCCGGTGCCGGCACGCTCTTCCACAAGGAGGTGCTGCGCTTCTGGAAGGTCAGCGTGCAGACCGTCGGTGCGCCGGTGCTCACCGCGGTGCTGTATCTGATGATCTTCGGCCATGTGCTCGAGGGCCGGGTCGAGGTCTTCCCCGGCGTTTCGTACACCAGCTTCCTCGTGCCGGGGCTGGTGATGATGAGCGTGCTGCAGAACGCCTTCGCGAACAGCTCGAGCTCGCTGATCCAGAGCAAGGTCACCGGCAACCTCGTCTTCCTGCTCGTCACGCCGCTGTCGCACTGGGCCTGGTTCGCGGCCTATGTCGGCGCCGCAGTGGTTCGCGGGCTGGCGGTGGGCGCCGGCGTCTTCGCGGTGACGATGTGGTTCGCGCCGCTGCACCTGGCCGAGCCGTGGTGGATCGTCGTCTTCGCGGTGCTCGGCGCCGGCATGCTCGGCACGCTCGGCCTCGTCGCCGGCCTGTGGGCGGAGAAGTTCGACCAGACCGCGGCCTTCCAGAACTTCGTCATCATGCCGATGACCTTTCTGTCCGGCGTCTTCTACTCGGTCAAGTCGCTGCCGGCGGTGTGGCAGACGCTGAGCCACCTGAACCCGTTCTTCTACATGATCGACGGCTTCCGCCGCGGCTTCTTCGGCGCCAGCGACACCTCGCCCTGGGTCAGCCTGGCGGTGGTGGCGCTGGCATTCGCGGCGGTGGCCGCACTGGCGCTGCGGCTGCTCGCCGTCGGCTACAAGCTGCGGGCCTGAGATAATCCACGCCCCGCCCAGCCCGGCGACCACCCCGCGACGAGCAAGCCCCATGTCCACCGTACACGCAGCCGCCGACGACAAACCCGGCAAGGGCAACGAGCGCCCCTCGGGGCTGGCCGAGCAGCTCGCGTTCAAGTCGCGTTTCGTGCTCGTCTTCGGCGAGATCGACGACCAGCTCGCGCGCCGCGCCTGCGAGAGGCTGATCCTGCTTGCGCAGGACTCCGACGCACCGATCCATGTGCTGATCTCCTCACCCGGTGGCCATGTCGAGTCGGGCGACGCGATCCACGACATCATCCGCTTCGTGCGCGCGCCGGTGACCACCATCGGCACCGGCTGGGTGGCGAGCGCGGCGACGCACATCTTCCTCGCCGCGCCGAAGGAGCGGCGCGTTTGTCTGCCGAACACACGCTTCATGATCCACCAGCCGGCCGGCGGCGTCGGCGGCCGCGCCACCGACATCGCGATCATGGCCAAGGAGATCATCAAGACGCGCGAGCGCATCGCGAAGGTGATCGCCGAGCAGACCGGCCAGAAGGCCGAGAAAGTGCGTGCCGACATGGAACGCGACTACTGGATGACCGCCGAGGAGGCCATCGCCTACGGCATCGCGTCGCGCGTGATCGATAACCAGAAAGACCTCGGCTGATGTCCGAACCGACCCCGGCCGAGGTGCAGGGTTTCATCGCCGCCGGGCTGCCCTGCCAGCACCTGCGGGTGGAGGGCGATGGCCGCCACTTCTTCGCCACGATCGTCTCGGCCGAGTTCGAGGGGCTGCCGCGCGTGCGGCGGCACCAGAGGGTGTACGCCGCGCTCGGCGATAGAATGCGCGAGCAGATCCACGCGCTGTCGATGAAGACCCTCACCCCGGCCGAGTTCGCGGCCGAAGGCCACCACCACTAACACCCCACCTGCGGTGCGCCGCGGGTGGCCGCAGCGCGCCGCCCGCCGTGGATGGGCAAGAGGGCGCGAGGGGTCACCGGCCCGGGCACCGAAACCGCCCCAAGCCATGATCACGCTCGCGCTCTCCAAAGGACGCATCTTCGACGACTCGGTGCCGCTGCTACGCGCCGCCGGCATCGAGGTGGCCGAAGACCCGGAAAGTTCCCGCAAGCTCATCGTCGCGACCTCGCGCGCCGACCTGCGGGTGGTGCTGGTGCGTGCTTCCGACGTGCCCACCTACGTGCAGCACGGCGGCGCCGACCTCGGTGTCGCCGGGCTCGACGTGCTGCTCGAGCACGGCAGCAACGGCCTGTACCGGCCGCTGGACCTGCGCATCGCCCGCTGCCGCATGAGCGTCGCGACCCGCGACGACTTCGACTACGCGAGTGCGGTTCGCCAGGGCTCGCGCATCCGCGTCGCCACCAAGTACACCGAGACTGCGCGCGAGCATTTCGCGGCAAAGGGCGTTCACGTCGACCTCATCAAGCTCTACGGCTCGATGGAACTCGCGCCGCTGACAGGGCTGGCCGACGCCATCGTCGACCTCGTCTCCAGCGGCAAGACGCTGGCCGCGAACCACCTGGTGGAGGTGGAGCACATCGTCGACATCTCGGCGCGGCTGGTGGTGAACCAGGCGGCACTAAAGGTCAAGCGCGAGCCGCTGCGCTCGCTGATCGATGCTTTCGAGGCCGCCGTCGGGCGGATGCCGTCATGAAGCCCGCAAGGCCGCCCGAAAGCGTTCGCTCCCGCTTGGCGTGGCCGGCCGAAAGCCGTAGGGTGCAGCCATGACCCTCGCGCTGCGCCAGCTGGCGACCGCAGATGCCGACTTCGACGCCGAACTGCAGCGCTTGCTGCGGTGGTCCGCCGACGACGATGCCGCCGTCGCGATGCGGGTGGCCGAGATCGTCGCCGACGTGCGCGCGCGCGGCGACGCTGCGGTGCTCGAGCTCACCGCGCGCTACGACGGTGTGCAGGCCGAACGCGTCTCGGCGCTCGAGATCGCGCGCGGCGAGCTGATCGCCGCGCTCGACCGGATCTCCGCCGCGCAGCGTTCGGCGCTCGAGACCGCGGCGCGGCGAATCCGTGCCTTCCACCAGCGCCAGCTCGACGCCTGCGGGCGCAGCTGGATCTACGAGGAGCCCGACGGCACGCGCCTCGGCCAGAAGGTGACTCCGCTCGACCGCGTCGGCATCTATGTGCCCGGCGGCAAGGCCGCCTACCCGTCGAGCGTGCTGATGAACGCGGTGCCGGCGCATGTCGCCGGCGTCGGCGAGATCGTGATGGTGGTGCCGACCCCGGCGCGCGGCGACCGCGGTAGCCGCGGCGAGCGCAGCCCGCTGGTGCTGGCGGCCGCGGCGCTGGCCGGGGTTCACCGTGTCTTCACGATCGGCGGTGCGCAGGCGGTGGCGGCGCTCGCCTATGGCACGGCCAGCGTGCCGCGGGTCGACAAGATCGTCGGCCCCGGCAACGTTTTCGTCGCCGCCGCGAAGCGCCAGGTGTTCGGGCAGGTCGGCATCGACATGATCGCCGGGCCGAGCGAGATCCTGGTGCTGGCCGACGGCAGCACGCCCCCCGACTGGGTGGCGATGGACCTCTTCAGCCAGGCCGAACACGACGAGATGGCGCAGAGCATCCTGCTCTGCCCAGACGCCGGCTACCTGGCGCGGGTGCACGAAGCGATCGAGAGGCTGCTGCCGGCGATGCCCCGGCGCGATGTGATCCGAGCGTCGCTCGAAGGCCGCGGCGCGCTGATCCACACCCGCTCGATGGAAGAGGCCTGCGAGGTGAGCAACCGCATCGCGCCCGAGCACCTCGAGATCGCGTCCGACGAACCAGCTCGCTGGGAGCCGCTGCTGCGCCATGCCGGCGCGATCTTCCTCGGCAGCTTCAGCAGCGAGAGCCTGGGCGACTACTGCGCCGGCCCCAACCACGTGTTGCCCACCTCGGGCACGGCGCGCTTTTCGTCACCGCTGGGCGTGTACGACTTCCAGAAGCGGAGCAGCCTGATCGAAGTCAGCGAAGCCGGCGCTCACACTCTGGGGCCGGTTGCAGCTGCCCTGGCCTACGGCGAAGGACTGCAGGCGCACGCAAGGGCGGCCGAACTGCGCACCGCGACCTGACACGACGCCGTGAAACACTCCCCTGCCGCCCCGTCGAACGCATGACCCCGAGCCTTGCCGAGCGCATCGCGCACACCATCCGCCAGGACGTGCAGTCCACCCACGGCTACGCGATCCAGCCGAGCGCAGGTCTGATCAAGCTCGACGCGATGGAGAACCCCTTCCGGCTGCCGCCCGAGCTGCAGCACGAACTGGGCGAGCGGCTCGGCCGCGTCGCGATCAACCGCTACCCGGTGCAGTGCATCGCCGACGTCGTCGCGGCGCTGTCACGCCATGTCGGCCTGCCGGCGGGCTGCCGGCTGATCCTCGGCAACGGCTCCGACGAGCTGATCGACCTGCTGTCGGTCGCATGCCTGCGGCCGGGGGCGACGATCCTGGCACCGCTGCCCGGCTTCGTGATGTACGAGATGTCGGCGCGGCTTCGCGGGCTCGGCTTCGTTGGTGTGCCGCTGACCGCCGACTTCGAGCTCGACGCGCCGGCGATGCTGGCCGCCATCGAGCGCCACCGCCCGGCGCTGACGTACATCGCCTACCCCAACAATCCGACCGCGAATCTCTTCGACGACGCCGCCATCGACCGCATCGTCGCCGCGGTCGGCGCGCAGCAGGGGCTGGTCGTGTTCGACGAGGCCTACCAGCCGTTCTCGTCGCGCACAAGGCTGCCGAGCCTGGCTGCGAGCGAGCATGTGCTGGTGATGCGAACGCTGTCGAAGTTCGGCCTCGCCGGCGTGCGGCTCGGTTACCTGTGCGGCGCGGCGCCGCTGATCGAGCAGGTCGACAAGGTGCGGCCGCCGTACAACGTCAGCGTGCTCAACGCCGAGGCGACGCTGTTCGCGCTCGACCACGCCGACGAGTACGCGCGCCAGGCCGCGGTCCTGCGCGGCGAGCGCTCGCGGCTGCTAAGGGCGCTCGCCGCCACCTCCGGGGTGAAGCCGTACCCGAGCGAAGCCAACATGGTCCTCGTTCGTGTGCCCGACTCGGCGGCCGCGTTCGCCGGCATCAGGTCGCGCGGCGTGCTGGTGAAGAACGTCGCCGCATTGCACCCGCTGCTCGCCAACTGCCTGCGGCTGACCGTCGGCACGCCGGCCGAGAACGATCGCCTGATCGACGCGCTGCGCGAGAGCGTCTGACAGCCGAGAACGGACCCGGAGTGCCCGCATGAACGCCCCCGCTCCCCGCGTCGCCGAAGTGCGCCGCGACACCAAGGAAACCCGCATCCGCGTGCGTGTCGACCTCGACGGCAGCGGGCAATCGAAGCTCGCCACCGGCATCGGCTTCTTCGACCACATGCTCGACCAGATCGCCCGCCACGGGCTGATCGACCTCGAGGTCGAGGCCGACGGCGACCTGCACATCGACGGTCACCACACGGTGGAGGATGTCGGCATCACGATGGGCATGGCGCTCGCGCAGGCGGTCGGCGACAAGCGCGGCATCACGCGCTACGGCCACGCCTACGTGCCGCTCGACGAGGCACTGTCTCGCGTCGTGGTCGACTTCTCGGGCCGCCCGGGGCTTCACATGCGGGTGGCCTTCAAGGCCGGCCTCGTCGGCACCTTCGACACCCAGCTCGCGTACGAGTTCTTCCAGGGCTTCGCCAACCACGCGCTGGTCACGCTGCACATCGACAACCTGCACGGCGACAACGCGCACCACCAGTGCGAGACGGTGTTCAAGGCCTTCGCGCGTGCGTTGCGCATGGCGCTCGCGCCCGACCCACGTGTCGCCGGCGTCGTGCCTTCGACGAAGGGGGTGCTCTAGATGCCGGTGGTGGCGGTGGTCGACTACGGCATGGGCAACCTGCGATCGGTTTCGCAGGCGGTGAAGCATGTCGCCGCCGGCACGGCCTGGCAGGTGGTGGTGACGTCGCGGCCAGACGAAGTGTTCGCCGCCGAGCGCGTGGTGCTGCCCGGCCAGGGCGCGATCCGCGACTGCATGCGAGAACTGCGCGACTCCGGGCTCGAGGCCGCGGTGCTCGATGCCGCGGCGCGCAAGCCGCTGATGGGCGTGTGCATCGGCATGCAGATGCTGCTCTCGCACAGCGAAGAGCAGGACACCGCCGGGCTGGGGCTGATCGCGGGCGAGGTGCGGCGCTTCAGGCTCGAGGGCCGCCGGCAGGAAGATGGCAGCCGCTACAAGGTGCCTCAGATGGGCTGGAACCGCGTGCATCAGCGCCGGGCGCACCCGGTCTGGCAGGGCGTTCCCGACGCCACCTGGTTCTACTTCGTTCACAGCTACTACGCCGAGCCGTCGGATCCGGCACACTGCGCTGCCGAGACCGAGTACGGGGTTCGCTTTACCTGTGCAGTGGCGCGGGATAACATTTTTGCCACCCAGTTCCACCCCGAGAAGAGCGCCGACCACGGCTTGGCTCTGTATCGCAACTTCCTGGCCTGGAAGCCCTAGAACGCCGGCTCGAATCGCTCCCGCCGCCGCCTAAGGATCCTTCGTTACGCTCGCGCGTGAAGCCATGCTGTTGATTCCCGCCATCGACCTCAAGGACGGCAAGTGTGTTCGCCTGCAGCAAGGCGACATGAAGAGCGCCACCACCTTCGGCGACGACCCTGCCGCGATGGCGCGGCGCTGGCTCGACGCCGGCGCGCGCCGGTTGCACCTAGTGGACCTCAACGGCGCCTTCGCCGGCCGGCCAGTGAACGAAGCGGCGGTGAAGGCCATCCTGCGTGAGGTCGGCGACGAGATCCCGGTGCAGCTCGGCGGCGGCATCCGCGACCTCGACACCATCGAACGTTTCCTCGACGACGGTCTGTCGTACGTGATCATCGGCACCGCGGCGGTCAAGAGCCCCGGGTTCCTGAAGGATGCCTGCAGCGCCTTCGGCGGCCACATCATCGTCGGCCTCGACGCGAAGGACGGCAAGGTGGCCACCGACGGCTGGAGCAAACTCACCGGCCACGAGGTGATTGACCTCGCGAAGAAGTTCGAGGACTACGGCGTCGACGCCGTGATCTACACCGACATCGGCCGCGACGGCATGCTCACCGGCATCAACATCGAGGCCACCGTCAAGCTGGCGCGCTCGCTCGGCATCCCGGTGATCGCTTCCGGCGGGCTCGCGAGCCTGGCCGACATCGACCAGCTGTGCGCCGTCGAGGCCGACGGCATCGAGGGTGTGATCTGCGGCCGGTCGATCTACTCCGGTGCGCTCGACTTCGCCGCCGCCCAGGCGCGCGCCGACGAGCTCGGTGCCGGCGGCTGACGCGATGCTGGCCAAGCGCATCATCCCCTGCCTCGACGTCACCGGAGGCCGCGTCGTCAAGGGCGTCAACTTCGTCGAGCTGCGCGACGCCGGCGACCCGATCGAGATCGCGGCACGCTACAACGAACAGGGCGCCGACGAGATCACCTTCCTCGACATCACCGCCACCAGCGACGACCGCGACCTCATCCTCCACATCGTCGAGGCGGTGGCTTCGCAGGTCTTCATCCCGCTTACCGTCGGCGGCGGCGTGCGCACCGTCGACGACGTGCGCCGCTTGCTCAACGCAGGGGCCGACAAGGTCAGCTTCAACTCCGCCGCGGTTGCCAACCCGCAGGTCATCCGCGACGCATCGGACAAGTACGGCGCGCAGTGCATCGTCGTCGCGATCGACGCCAAGCGCCGCGCCGCACCCGCCGAGGCCCCCGGCGGTCCGGGCTGGGAGGTCTACACCCACGGCGGCCGCCGCAACACCGGGCTCGATGCCGTGCAATGGGCGCAGCGAATGGTCGAGCAGGGGGCGGGCGAGATCCTGCTGACCAGCATGGACCGCGACGGCACGCGCATCGGCTTCGACCTCGAGCTGACGCGCGCCGTCAGCGACGCGGTGAGCGTGCCGGTGATCGCCTCCGGCGGCGTCGGTGCGCTCGAGCACCTGAGCGAGGGCATCCGTGTCGGCGGCGCCGATGCGGTGCTCGCCGCCAGCATCTTCCACTACGGCGAGTTCACCGTCGGCCAGGCGAAGGCACTGCTGGCGCGCGACGGCATCGCCGTGCGCCTGTAGAAGCGACACGCTGTGCCCGCCCACCGGGCACCCCAAGCCCGCCGCCCAGGCGCCCCGCCGCACGAGGTGCGGCTGATCGGCGGCGCCTGGAAGCGCAGCCGGCTGCCGGTGGCCGACCGCCCCGGCCTGCGGCCGACCCCGGCCCGCGTCCGCGAGACGCTGTTCAACTGGCTCGGACAGGACCTCACCGGCTGGCGTGTCCTCGACGCCTTTGCCGGCAGCGGCGCACTCGGCTTCGAGGCGGCGTCGCGCGGCGCGGCCGAGGTTGTTCTGCTCGACACCGACGCGGCCACGGTGCGCAGCCTGCGCGCCTCCGGCGAGCGGCTCGGCGGCCACCAGCTGCGCGTCGAGCAGGCCGACTCGATGCGGTGGATGGCCCGCACAAACCCGGCGCGCTTCGAGCTCGTGCTCATCGACCCGCCCTTCGGCGCCGATGCCGCCGAAGCGGCGGCCGCTGCGGCGGCACCGCTGCTGGTGCCAGGAGGGCTGCTGTACGTCGAGTCGCCGGAGCCGATCGACAACCCGCCGCCGGGGTGCGAGCCGTTCCGCAAGGCTCGCGCGGGGAAGGTCCACTTCGGGCTCTGGCGCCGCGGCTACACTCCCGGCGACGAGGTTTCCGGGCCCACGACGTGACCAGCACCCAACCCCTGACCGCCGTCTACCCCGGGACTTTCGACCCGATGACGCTCGGGCACGAGGACCTGATGCGGCGTGCCTCGAGGCTGTTCGACCGCCTGATCCTCGCGGTGGCGGCTGGCCACCACAAGCGCACGATGTTCACGATCGCCGAGCGGCTCGAGATCGCGGCCGAGATCGCGGCACCTTACAAGAACGTCGAGGTCACCGCCTTCCGCGGGCTGCTGCGCGACTTCGTGGTCGAGAACGGCGGCCGCGTCGTCGTTCGTGGCCTGCGTGCGGTCAGCGACTTCGAGTACGAGTTCCAGATGGCAGGCATGAACCGCCAGCTGATGCCCGAGGTCGAGACAGTGTTCATGACGCCGTCGGACCAGTATCAGTTCGTCAGCGGGACCTTCGTGCGCGAGATCGCGAGCCTGGGTGGCGATGTCTCGAAGTTCGTCGCGCCCACGGTGCTGCGGCGCCTGAAGGAGCGCGTCTCCGAACCCGGCTGAGGCCCGCGCGATGGCGCTGCTGATCACCGACGAGTGCATCAACTGCGACGTCTGCGAGAGCGCCTGCCCGAACCAGGCGATCTCGATGGGGCCGGAGTTCTATCGCATCGACCCCGACCGCTGCACCGAGTGCATCGGCCACTTCGACGAGCCGCAATGCGTGATGCTGTGTCCGGTGGCCTGCATTCCGGTCAACCCCGAGCGGATCGAGACCCGCGAACAGCTGATGGCGAAGGCGCTTCGCCTGCAGCCGCAGGCAGTGGTTGACGCTTGTGCAGCGACTGCTGCTTCTGGTTCCGGGGCCCCTGCTTCCGCAGCAGCCCCTTCGGCCTGAGCGGCGGCGTGGCGTCGCTGCCGATTCCGGCCGCCAGCGCGGTGCGCTCGCGCGACTCGGCCTCGCGTTGCTGCCGCTGCTGCGCCAGCGTGTGCGCGCGACGGACCTCGTCGGCGGCAGTCTGGCGCGCGGCGGCCACCTGCTCTGCGGTGCGCGGGTCGGCCACCGCCACAGCGCGTCCGCCGAGGCACGGCTCGTCGGAGTAGCTGCGCCCGTCGGGGCCGCAGCGCCAGACGGTCTGCGACTGTGCCGCGGCAGCGAGGCACAGCGCCAGGATCGGCACGAGCTTGTTCATTGCGGGTCTCCTTCGGGCTCGGTCGGCCGCGGTGGCTTGGGCCGCGGCGGCCCGGTGTGGATCTTCATCGTCGCGCGCTCCATCTCTCCGGCGAGCAGCGCCTCGCTCGCCTCCAGCGTGCGCGTGATGCATTGCAGGATCGCCTCGCGCTGGTCCGGCGCCGGCTTGCGCAACACGTAGTCGATGACCTCGGCTTTGACCCCCGGGTGGCCGATGCCGAGCCGCAGCCGCCAGAAGTCGAGCGTGCCGAGTTGTGCGTGGATGTCCTTCAAGCCGTTGTGGCCGCCGGCGCTGCCGCCGAACTTGAGCTTGGCATGCCCAGGCGCAATGTCGAGTTCGTCGTGCACGACGAGGATCTCGGCGGGCGCGATCTTGTAGAAGCGCGCGAGCGCCGCCACCGATTGCCCGGAGCGGTTCATGTAGGTCATCGGCTCGAGCAGCCAGACCGGGCCCGCCGCGGTGTTCAACCGCGCGAGCAGGCCGTGGTAGCCGCGGTCGGCAACCAGCCGCACCCCGAGCTTGCCAGCGAGCGCATCCAGCCACCAGAAGCCGGCGTTGTGGCGCGTGGCCTCGTACTCGGTGCCGGGGTTGCCCAGGCCGACGAACAGACGAATCATGCGGCGCATCATAGGTGCCCCCCAGCAGCCCGGCGACCCGCGGTAGCGGGAGCGGCCGCGCCAAAAAAGAGGGCCCCACTTCGGGGGCCCTTGCAGCCGGCCGATTCGGCTTCGGCCTACTTCTTGTTCTGCTTCTCGTCCTTTTTGCCCTTGGCCGCCTTCTTGTCGGCCGCCGGCGCCACCACCACCGGCGCGGCCGGGGCCTCCTCCTCGACCCGCGGCAGTGTCACCGCGACGATCACCGGGTTCAGCGTGCCGTGCTTCACCGCCTTGATGCCTTCGGGCAGCTTGAGGTCGCTGACGTGCAGCGACTGACCCTTCACCAGATGGCCGAGGTCGATGGTGACGAACTCGGGCAGTTGGGAGGCCAGGCACTCGATCTCGAGCTCGGTCGCGACGTGGCTGACCAGGCAGTGGTCGGTCTTCACGGCCGGCGAGCTCTCCTCGTTGACGAAGTGCAGCGGCACCTTCTTTCTCAGCTTGGTGTTCTCGTCGACGCGCTGGAAGTCGATGTGCATCACGATCGGCTTCCAGGCGTGCATCTGGAAGTCGCGCAGCAGCACCTTCTGCACGCCGCCAGCCAGTTCCATCTCGAGGATCGAGCTGTGGAAGGCTTCCCTCTTCAGTGCGAAGTAGAGCGCGTTGTGATCGAGCTCGATCATCTTCGGCTCGCCGGCACCGTAGACGATGCCCGGCACCTTGGCGGCGTTGCGCAGGCGGCGGCTCGCTCCGGTCCCCTGCACGGTACGCTCGTAGGCGGTGAATCTCATGGGTTCTCCAGGTTGAAATAGGCCCCGCGACCAGGGCCCACGAACGCAGGTCGCAGACCTGCTTCTCCATCATGGGCTCCGCAAGGAGCCCGCTCGTGAGTGGATCCGGCTTTGCCGGGGCTACTCAACCCCCTCGGGGGGCGGCGACGGCCTGCCGCCGCCAGGGGGTGCTCTCCATCAAAAGTTACTGTTCTGCTCGGCAAACAACGAGGTGACCGACTCGCCGTCGCTGATGCGCCGGATCGTCTCGGCAAAGAGAAACGCCACCGACAGCTGGCGGATGGTGATGCAGGACTTCGCGGCGTCCGACAGCGGGATCGTGTTCGTGATCACCACTTCGTCGATCCGGGACCCGCGCAGGCGTTCGATCGCCGGCCCCGAAAACACCGGGTGCGTGCAGTAGGCATAGACGCTGCGTGCGCCACGCTCCTTCAGCACTTCGGCCGCCTTCGCGAGAGTGCCGGCGGTGTCGATCATGTCGTCCATGATCACGCAATTGCGGCCTTCGACCTCGCCGATCACGTGCATCACTTCGGAGACGTTGGCGGCCGGGCGCCTCTTGTCGATGATCGCGAGGTCACAGCCGAGTTGCTTGGCAAGTGCACGCGCCCGCACGACACCGCCGACGTCGGGCGACACGACGACGAGGTTGGTGTAGTTGCGGCTCTTCAGGTCCGACAGCAACACCGGGCTGGCGTAGATGTTGTCGACCGGGATGTCGAAGAAGCCCTGGATCTGGTCGGCGTGCAGGTCCATCGTCAGCAGCCGCTCGACGCCCACCGTCTGCAGCATGTTGGCGACCACCTTGGCGCTGATCGGCACACGCGTGCTGCGCGGGCGCCGGTCCTGGCGTGCGTAGCCGAAGTACGGGATCACCGCGGTGATGCGCCGTGCGCTCGCGCGCTTGAGCGCATCGACCATGATGCACAGCTCCATCAGGCTCTCGTTCACCGGCGAGCAGGTCGGCTGCACGACGAAGATGTCGCGCGCGCGGACGTTTTGCCGGATCTCGACCGAGACCTCGCCGTCGGAAAAACGGCCGACCATTGCCCGCCCGAGCTCGACGCCGAGGTGGGTGGCGATCTCCTGCGCCAGCACCGGATTCGCGTTGCCGGTGAAGAGCACGGTGTTGAACAGCACGGTAGCGTCTCGCGGATCTCGAGGCTCACGCCTCTAGGGCAGGGATTTGGCAGGGGAGGAAGGACTCGAACCCTCGAATGTCGGAATCAAAATCCGATGCCTTAACCAACTTGGCGACTCCCCTACGCAGGAGACGGGGGAACCCCGCCACCTCCAAGAACCGGTTTCAGTCGGACCAGCCGGCCAGAGGATGGCGGTCGAGACTGCGGCACAGTCGCCCGGCCCACCCCGGCGGCAGTTCGGCCACCGGGAGTGTCGCCATGGGCAGGCTGCCCGTGCCGACCCTCGCAAACACCGCGCTGCCCGAACCCGTCATCTGGCTGTTGCCGTAACGCTCGTGCAACCACCGGGCGGCTAAGGCCACCTCGCGGCAGAGCCTTTCGGCCACTGGCTGCAGGTCGTTCCGGCACGAGCCCGGCCCGGCAAGGGCTTGTTCGGCGTCGGCGAGAGAGCCGGTGAGTATAGCAGCGGCCCCGCTTGCGACGGCTCCGGCTGCCGCGCGGCCGTGGTCGTCGGTCGGCACCGCCAACCCGAGGCCGGCAAAGATGTCGCGCGTGGCGATCGACGCCGCCGGCTTCACGATCGCGAGCACTTGTGGTGGCACGGCGGCCGGGCTCAGCCGCTCGCCGATGCCCTCGACCAGCGCGTGGCTGCCGCCGACGAAGAACGGCACGTCGGCGCCGAGCGGCAGAGCCAGCTCGGCCAGCCGCGCACGTGGCCAGTTCAGCTGCCACAGGCGGTTGAGCGCGATCAGCGTGCTGGCGGCGTCGGAGCTGCCGCCGCCGAGACCCGCCCCGGCGGGAACCCGCTTCACGATCGAGACGTCGGCACCGAGCGACGTACCGCTCGCGCGCTGCAGGCTGCGCGCGGCACGCAGGCAGAGGTCGTCCTCCGGCAGCTCGGCGCAGAGGTCGTGGCGCTGCAGCCGGCCGTCCTCACGGCGCTCGAAGTGCAGGGTGTCGGCCCAATCGATCAGCACGAACAGCGAGCGCAGCAGGTGGAAGCCGTCGGACCGGCGGCCGACCACGTGCAGGAAGAGGTTCACCTTGGCCGGCGCCGGCACGTCGAGCAAGGAACGCAGCGTCACGCCGGGCGCTCCAGCCGCACGCGCACCAGCACCGTCGGCGGCGTCTCGCGGGTGGCCTCCACCCAGCCGTCGGCAAAGCGGGCCAGCGAGACCCGCCAGCCGAGCTGGTCGAAGCCGTCTCCGCGTGCCTGGCTCGGCGCGCCAGGCCATGGCCGGCCCGCCAGCCAGTCGGGGAAGGCGCGCAGCGGCAGCACTTCACCGAGCGCATCGCGCGACAGGCTGTCGAGGTCGTCGTAGCGCGACTCTGCGGAGCCCGTGGCGAGCACCACACCATCGGCCGCCCAGCGCGCGCTGGCGAGCAGTGTGCCGATCGGCGTGCTCAGCCGCAGCTCGCCGCGATCGCCGTTGCCACGCAGTTCGAAGCTGGCGCTGGTGCTGCTGGCACTGCGCTCGGTGGTGGCGTCGACCCGCACCGACAGCCGGCCGGAAGTCCAGGGCGCACCGTCGTCGGACGGCCGAGACGCGCAGCCGGCGAACAAGCACAGCAGCGACGCGACAAGCGCGCCGCAGTGGCGCGCCAAGGTCACAGCTCGGCCTTGAGCCGGGCCAGCGTCTCGCGGAGCACCTCGTTGCTGGCGTCGCGCCCGCTTGCCTCGCGCCAGATGCGGAGCGCCTCGTCGCGCTGGCCGAGCGTCCACAGCACCTCACCGAGGTGGGCACCGATCTCGACGTCGGGCCGCGACGAATAGGCCTGGCGCAGCAGCCGCAGCGCTTGGTCGGTGTTGCCGAGCCGGAACTCGACCCAGCCGAGGCTGTCGGTGATGAACGGGTCCCCCGGTGCGAGCTCGAGTGCACGGCGGATCAGGTCACGCGCCTCGGGCAGCCGCAGACTGCGGTCGGCGAGCGAGTAGCCGAGTGCATTGTGGGCATGCGCGTTGTCGGGCTTCAGCGCGATCACGCGCCTGAGCAGCCGCTCCATTTCGTCGACACGGTCGAGCTTCTCGGCCACCATCGCCTGCTCGTACAGCAGATCGGCGTCGTCGGGGAAACGCTCCGCAGCGTTGCCCAGCACCTCGAAGGCCTCTCCGTAGCGCTTCACCTCGCGCAGCACGCTCGCCTCGGCGACGAGCTTCGCGCGGGCGTCGCCGGCCTCGCGCTCGGGCGTGCGCCGGACGGTGTCGCGCGCGTCGGCGACACGGCCCTGGCGGGCCAGCAGCGTTGCACGACGTGTCTGAACCTCGAGCGCACGCTGCGGGTCTTCGATCTTCGACAGCCAGCCCTCCGCGGCCGCGAAATCGCGCCGCTGCTCGGCCGCCTGTGCCAGCAGCAGCCACGCCTGAACCCGACCCTGGTCGCGTCGGCCGTCGGCGTCGCCTTCGTCGGCATCGGCCGCCGGTGAGCCGGGCGGAGCCAGGTCGAGGTAGCGCTGCAACGCGACCTCGGCCTCGCGCCCATGCCGCAGCTCGAGATGCAGCGCGCCGAGAGTCAGGAACGGAGGCGCAAGATCGGGGCGCTCGCGGGTCACGGTCTCGAGCTGCCCGACCGCTTCGAGGTAACGCTGCGCCCCCATCAAGGCCCTCGCATAGGCCATCCGGAGGGCGCTGTCGCCGCGCTGCCGCTCGAGGTGTTGCACGACCACCGCCTCGGCGTCCGGGCGCTTGGCCATCAGATCCAGCGCCAGAAGCGCGGGGCCGGGCGCATCGGGCTCGAAGGCATGGGCTTGGCGTACCAGCGACAGCGCTCGCTCGCTCTCGTCGGCAGCGGCCCAGGCGCGCGCGGCAGCCACCAGGGCGGAGACCCGTGTCGCGCGCTGCTCGATGTGGGGGCGGGTGACCTCTTCGATCAGCCGCGCCGCCATCGCCTTGTCGGCGGCACGTTGCACGTAGCGCGGCAGCACGGAGATCAGCCCGGCGCGTTCACCGTCCGGCGTCAACGCCAGCAGCGCGCGCAGCGGCTCGGAGGCGTCGGCCAGCCGGTTCAGCGCCGACAGCACCTGCAACTGCGCCCGCAATGCATCGAGCGACTTCGGGTCGGCACTTCGCCAGGCACGCGCGGCCTGCAACGCCTGGTCGCCATCACGGGCCTGCAGCGCGATCTCGATCGCGCGTCGGAAGAGCTGCTCTTCCTTGGTGCGGCGGGCGGCATGGAAAAAGACCTCGAAGGCGTTGCCCGGGCGGCCGGCGCGGAGCTCCATCTCGCCCAGCAGCAGCTGGAAGAACAGCTGCGAGTCCATCGCCGAATTGGCGGGCACCGCGGGCTTCGAGGCGTCGTCCGAACGGACCGCCGGCGGCACCACCGCCAGCATCGCGGCCAGCAGACCCGGCGCAAGCCGTTTGCACCGCCAGACGAGCACAGGCATCGGCACTCCCATCGACGAGGAGTCATTCTCACATAATGACCCGATGCCCGAACTCCCCGAAGTCGAGGTCACGAGGCGTGGCATCGACCCGCGCCTGCGGGGGGCTCGCGTGCTTGCCGTGCGCCTGGGCAAGCCGCTTCGCCGGCCGCTCGGCTGCCCGCCCGGCGAACTGGTCGGCGCTCACCTCGGCCCGGTGCAGCGTCGCGGAAAGTACCTCTGGTTGCCGATGTCACCGGCCGCACATGAGCCTGGCCCCGGCGCCGCTCGCCACGGCGGCCTGCTGCTGCACCTGGGCATGTCGGGCTCGCTCGCCTGGCTCGACCGCGACACGCCCCCCGGCCCGCACGACCACTTCGACCTCGTGACGAGTCAGGGCCTGCTGCGGCTGACCGACCCGCGGCGCTTCGGGGTCGCGGTGTGGTCGCCGGGGCTCGACGAAAAGCCTGCCGCCGACATGCTGGCTGGACTCGGCCCCGAGCCGTTCGACCCGGCGCTCACGCCGAGGTCGTTCCACGAGGCGCTGCATCGCCGCCGTGCGCCGATCAAGGCGGTGTTGCTGTCGGGCGAGGCGATCGTCGGTGCTGGAAACATCTATGCCTGCGAGGCCTTGTTCCTCGCCGGCATCGACCCACGAACACCGGCGAACCGGATCAGCCGCCCCCGGGCTGAACGGCTCCTCTCTGCGCTGCGCGAGACGCTGTCGCGCGCGATCGGGCTCGGTGGATCGACGCTGCGCGACTTCCGCGATGTCCATGGCGCCGGTGGTGCCTACCAGGCCCAGGCTCGCGTCTACGGTCGCGAAGGCGAGCCCTGCCTGCATTGCGACGCAGCGGTGCGGCGCATCGTTCAGGCGCAGCGGTCGAGCTATTTCTGCCCTCGCTGCCAGCGGCGCTGAAGCGGCGCTGCAAGCGCCGGCGCGTGTCCCCGCCGGCGTGAAGTGTTGCGCAGCCGAGCACACGCTCACGTGCGGACGCAGCTTCGATGCGGGCTGCGAGGTGAGCTTGCGCTAGCATGCACGGCCGACTTCAGGCCCCACGATGCAAAGCTCCATCGTCTCGCGACTGGACGAACTCGCCGCCTGGCGTGCCGGGGTCGACCGTGCGGTGGCCGCGCTCGCACGCTTCCTGGTCGACCACGACCTGATCGACGAGTCGCAGACCGCGGCGCTCGCCGCGCTTCGCGAGCGGCTGGCGTCCGACCGGCTCGTGCTGGCTTTCGTCGCCGAGTTTTCGCGCGGCAAGTCGGAGCTCATCAACGCGATCTTTTTTGCCGGCGCCGGGCGCCGCGTGCTGCCGGCGACGCCGGGCCGCACGACGATGTGCCCGGTGGAGTTGTTCCACGACCCCGAAGTGCCGCCGCGGCTTTCGCTGCTGCCGATCGAGACCCGGCTGCGCGGTCTGGCGCTGTCCGACCTGCGCAAGCGCGACGAACCCTGGCAGCATGTTCCGCTCGAGACCGACAACGCCGAGGCGCTGGCACGCGCGTTGACAGCGGTGACACGAACGCAGCGTGTCACGGTCGAGGAGGCCACCGCGCTCGGCTTCTGGAGCGCCGAGCAGCCCGAGGACAACCCGCCGCTCGCCGCCGACGGCACCGTCGAAGTGCCGGCCTGGCGCCATGCGCTGATCAACTACCCGCACCCGCTGCTCAAGCGCGGGTTGGTGGTGATCGACACCCCGGGCCTCAACGCCATCGGCGCCGAACCCGAGCTGACGCTCGGGCTGCTGCCGACGGCGCATGCGACGGTGTTCGTGCTGGCCGCCGACACCGGCGTCACGAAGTCCGACCTCGCGATCTGGCGTGAGCACCTGGCGTCCAACGCGCTCGAACGTTATGTCGTGCTGAACAAGATCGACGCGCTGTACGACCCGCTGGCGACACCCGAAGAGGTCGAGCAGCAGATCCAGTCGCAGCGAGAAAAGGTCGCCGAGACGCTCGAGCTGCCACCGTCGCGCATCTTCGCGCTCTCGGCGCGCGACGGGCTCGCGGCGCGGGTCTCGGGCAGCGCCGGGGGGCTCGAGCGCAGCCACCTCGGCGAACTCGAGGAGGCGATGTCTGCCGGGCTGCTGCCGCGCCAGCGCGAACTGCTCACCACCAGCGTCACCAGCGTGGTCGCGAGGCTGCACCAGGCGGCCACCCGCCGAATCGGCGAGAAGCGCCGCCACCAGGCCGAGCAGATGCTCGAGCTGAAGGGCCTGCGTGGCAAGAGCGGGACCAAGGTGTCGCTGATGCTCAAGCGTGTCGACGCCGAGTCGGCCGAGTTCGAGCGTTGCACCGCCCGCCTGCTCGCCGTGCGGGCGGTGCAGGGCCGGCAGCTGAAGGCGGCGCTGGCGAAGATCTCGACCCAGGTCCTGCGCTCCGAGGTCACCGCGATGCAGTCCGCGCTCGGTGCACGGCCGTTCAACCTCGGCGGCAAGCAGGCCTTCGCAACGCTGTGCGCCCGGCTGCGTGCGGCGCTCGCGTCGGCACAGTCGCAGGCGGAGGAGATCCGCCAGATGCTCGACGGCAGCTTCATGCAGCTCAACGCCGAGTACGGCTTTTCGTTTGCGCTGCAGGCCCAGCCCGAACTGCAGCGGTTCGGCCGCGAGCTCGACCTGATCGACCATAACTACAGCCAGTACCTCGGGCTGCTGCAGGCCTGGCGGATGGCCTCGCCGGGCTTCATGGAGCAGTTCCGCCGCATGCTGCTGTCGAAGCTGCGCGTCGTGTTCGAGGGTGCGTCGAGCGAGCTCGAGCTGTGGAGCCGTTCCGCGACGACCCAGGTCGACCGCCAGCTCGGCGAAAAGCGCCGAGCCTTCAAGCAGCGGCGGGAGGCCCTCGAGCGAATCCAGTCCGCCGCCGGCGAGCTCGAGCAGCGCATTGCCGAGGTCGAGCAGCAGGACGCACAACTCGCCGAGCTGCAGCGCCTGCTCGACCGGCGCGTGCAGGAGGTGCTCGTGCGGGCGCAGGCGCAGCCCGAGTCGCCCGACCAAGACGAGGCGCTGGTCGCACCCGGCGCCGCCTGATGACCGCGGTGCCGGCGCCGACGCTGGCCGAGCGTGTGGTGCGGTGGCAGGCGAGCCACGGCCGGCACACGCTGCCCTGGCAGGGCACGCGCGACCCCTATCGTGTCTGGCTTGCCGAGGTGATGCTGCAGCAGACCCAGGTGGCAACCGTGCTCGGCTACTACGCTCGCTTCCTGCAGCGCTTCCCGGGTGTCGAGAACCTCGCCGCCGCGCCGATCGACGAGGTGCTGTCGCTGTGGAGCGGGCTCGGCTACTACAGCCGCGCCCGCAACCTCCACCGTTGCGCGCAGGTGGTCGTGCAGCAGCACGGCGGCAGGTTTCCGAGCACGGCCGAAGAGCTGTCGGCGCTGCCGGGCATCGGGCGCTCGACCGCAGCGGCGATCGCCGCCTTCGCTTTCGGCGAGCGCGTGGCGATCCTCGACGGCAACGTCAAGCGGGTGCTGGCCCGTGCGCTCGCTTTCGACGGCGACCTTTCGCAAGGCGACGGGCAGAAGGCGCTGTGGGGCATCGCCGAGGCGCTGATGCCGCAGCGCGACATCGAGCGCTACACCCAGGGGCTGATGGATCTCGGCGCCACCGTCTGCCTGGCGCGCGATCCGCGATGCGATGCCTGCCCGCTCGTGTCGACCTGCCGGGCGAGGCTCGAGGGCCGGCCGCAGCAGTACCCGGTGAAGTCGCGACGGCCCAGGCGCGGCCGGCGCCGCCACGCACTGCTGTGGCTGCGCTGGTGCGACCAGGTCCGCCTGGTGCAGCGGCCGCTTCGCGGCGTGTGGGCGGGGTTGTGGAGCTTGCCGGAAGCGGCGTCGACCGACGCTTGGCGCATGGCATTGGCCGACGCGCCCGGCGAGGCCGAGGCGTTGCCGCCGATCGAACATGCACTGACGCACTTCGACTGGACGCTCGAGCCGTTGCGCTGGACGCTGCCGGCCCGGCTTCCGGCCGCCCGCGCCGAGCGGATTGCCGCCGGCTGCGCCGGCGGCCGTTGGTTCACACCGGGTGACGCAGCCTCGCTGGGGCTGCCGGCACCGGTGCGCCGCCTGCTCGGCTGCGGGCGAAGTCTCTAGCGACTAATCGGAGTCGGCCCTGCGCGCGGGCGCGTCGCGACGCATGTCCAGCGGCGAGCGACCGAACCATCGCCGGCACAGTCGCGCGAAGTTGGCCGGCGAACCGAGCCCGAGTTGCGCCGCAATCTCGGCCGGCGGCAGCGCGCTGCCGTTGAGCAGCGCCAGCGCCCGCTCGCGACGTGATTCATCGACGAGCGACTGGAAGGTACGGCCGCCGGCACGCAAGCGCCGGATCACGGTTCGCGACGAGTAGCCCAGGCGCCCGGCCACCTGCTCGAGGGTCAACCCTTCGGCGCCCGCCTCGTCGAGCCAGGCCCGCAGCAGCGGCGAGAGGTCGGGCAGCTCCCGGTTGCGGTCGGGCAGCGACTCGCACGCGGCGCAGGCGGCCTCGAACACGGTGGCGTCGGAAGTCGGGCACGGACGGTCGAGCACCGCATCGTCGAGGTGGAACACGAGCCGCTCGCAGTCGAAGTGTTGCTCGCCGCACAGGCGCCGGTAGACGGCGAACCAGGCCGGACGTGGCCATGGCACATCGAGCACGACACGCTCGAGTCGCGACGCCGATATGCGGGCGAAGAGCCCGCTCGCCGACGCGGCGATGTGCTCCATCACGAAGCGGTGCACGTCGCCGAGCGCGATCGCCGGCTCGACGACATAGGCGAGGCCGCCGCGCTCGGGCTCGATGGCGATCTGCACGACACCGCCGCGGCGCGGAAAGTGCCTCGCCATCAACCCCACGGCGCGCCGCAAGTCGGGCGCCGAGCCGAGGGCATCGCCCAGCACACCGTGGCTCGACAACCGGACGCCGGCGCCGGCTTCCAGCGCGAGCGTTGGCCGCCCAGCGGCTCGTTCGGCGGCAAGCACCAGCCAGCGCACCTGCGCCAGCGGCAGCAGCGGCGCATCGTCCAGCAGCTGGCGCGGGTACAGGCCGGCACTCGCAAGCACCGAAGGCGCATCGCCACCCTCGTTCTCGACCAGTGCGCACAGCAGCCGGAGGTAGCCGGGGTGAAACACCGGCCGCTCAGGCGCATGTGGCGGCACGGCGCCACGCCGGATGGGCCCCGCACCTTCAGTCCTGGACAACCTTCTTCTCGCGCAGGAATCCGTCGACCAGCGAGAGCCGCACCGTCGGGTCCTCGAGCTCCATCAGCTTCTGCTTGGCCGCCAGCGACACCGGCAGCAGCTCGCACCAGCGGTTGGCCACCCAGCCGGCATCGTCGAGCCGGTAAGGCTCGGCAAAGGGCACCGTGCCCTGCTCTCGCAACGACGCGATCGCGCGCGCCAGCGCCTGCACGGTCGCGAACATTGCCGGCCCGGGCACACGCACCGAGTCCGGCGGCAGCAGCCGCGCCGGCGCCTGCCACAGCCCGTCGGCGAGCTGCGTCGCCTTGTCGCTCAGCCGGAAACGCTGCAACCCGCTGCAGCGCACGCGCAGGATGCCGTGCTGCTCGCCGTCGACATCGTCGATGCGCGCCAGCACACCCACCTCTTCCAGCAGCACCGCCTCGCCGCCACGGCCGGCTTCGCGGCCCTGGCGAAGGCACAGCACGCCGAAGGGCTCGCTGTTGCGCAGGCAGCGCGAGACGAGATCGAGGTAACGCGCCTCGAACACCTTCAACCCGAGAAGCCCTTCGGGGAACAGCACGCTGTTCAGCGGGAACAGGGGCAAGCGGTCAATCACGGGCGTCGAGTTCGCGGTGGCGGGTGAGCGTCGCGCAGTGGCCCTCGAAGCGGCGGGCCAGCATCTCGACGATGTAGACCGAGCGGTGCTGGCCTCCGGTGCAGCCCAACGCCACCGTCAGGTAGCTTCGCTGGTCTTCCTCGAAAGCAGGCAGCCAGCCGCGAAGGAACGACTCCACCTGCTGCATCATCGCCGTCACCTCGGGCTGCTGCTCGAGGTAGGCGGCCACCGGCGCGTCCCGGCCGGTGAGCGGCCGAAGCTCGCGGATGTAGTAGGGGTTCGGCAGAACGCGCACGTCGAACACGAAGTCGGCGTCGAGCGGGACGCCATGCTTGAACGCGAACGACTCGAACACCAGCGTCAGCCGCGCCTCGCGGGCACCGACCAGCGACCGCACCCAGCTGCGCAGCACCGCCGGGCGCAGCTGGCTGGTGTCGACCACGGTCGAGACTTCGCGCAGGTCGGCGAGCAGCTCGCGCTCGAGCTCGATCGCCTCGACCAGCGCGCGCGAGCTGTCGCCGCCGGCCGGCATCGTCGACAGCGGGTGTGGCCGGCGCGACTCCGAGAAACGCCGCAGCAGCGCGTCGGTGCTGGCGTCGAGGAACAGCGGCCGCACGCGCAGACCCTCGGCGCGCAGGTCGCGGATCAGCGGCAGCAGCGTCGGCAGCGATCCGGCGGTGCGAACGTCCACCGCCACCGCGACGCGGTGCGTGAAACGCTCGTGCTCGAGCCGGATGAAGTCGCGCAGCAGCTCCGGTGGCAGGTTGTCGACGCAGAAGAAGCCTGCGTCCTCGAGCGCGTGCAGCGCCACCGACTTGCCCGAGCCGGAGATGCCGGTGACGAGGATCACCTCGTCGCGCACTTCCCCGTCGAGCGGCGCCCACTCACTCATGTGGCGACCTCTTGTCGGCAACCCGCATCGGCTTCACGTCGCCACTTCGCGCCCGCTGTCGGCCGCAGCGCCTCGCACCAGCATCGCCTGCGCATGCAGGGTGCCCGAAAGTGCCCCGCCGCCGAGCATCCGCGCGATCTCGGCGACCCGGGACTCGCCGTCGAGCGGCTGCACGTCGCTGGTGGTGGTGCGGTTGCGGGTGTTCTTCGTGACGGCGAAGTGCCGGTCGGCAGCGGCCGCAACCTGCGCCAGGTGGGTCACCGCGAGGACCTGCACCGAGCGTCCGAGCCTGCGCATCAACGCGCCGACGCTGTCGCCGACCGCTCCGCCCACTCCGGAGTCGATCTCGTCGAAGACGAGCGTCGGCGCCGCACCGTGGCCTCCGCGGGTGGTGACGGCCACCGCGAGCGCCAGCCGCGACAGCTCGCCTCCCGACGCCACTTTGGCCAACGGACGCGGCGTGCTGCCGGCATGCCCGGCCACCCGCAACTCGACGTTCTCGAGGCCCCAGGACTGCGGCTCGTCGCCCGGCAGCAGCACCACCTCGAAGCGGCCGCCGGCCATGCCGAGCGGCTGCATGGCCTGCGTGACCGCTTGCCCGAGGCGCGGCGCAGCTTTCGATCGCGCCGCTCCGACACGCCTTGCCTCGTCGCGCCAGGTGGATTCGGCGGCGGCCGCGTTGCGCTCGAGCGCCTCGAGGTCGGCCGCAGCTTCGAGCTGCTGCAGTTCCTGCTTCCAGCCTTGCAGCAGCGCCGGCAGCTCGGCGGGCGAGCGCCGCCAGCGCCGCGCCAGCGAGACCCAGGCCGACAACCGGGAGTCCAGCTCGGCCAGGCGGTCGGGGTCGGGCTCGCGGCGACCGAGGTAGGCCTGCAGCGAGTGAGCCGCGTCCTGCAATTGCGCCTGTGCAGCGCGGAGCACGTCGACCACGCCGCCGAGTTCGGCGTCGTAGCGCTGCACGTCGTCGACCGCGTCGATCGCGCGCGCGAGACGTTCATCTGCCGCGCCGTCGCCGTCGGCGACGGCATCGAGCGCGGCACGCGCGGCATCCAGAAGCGCCTGTCCGTGCGCCAGCCGCCGGTGCTCGGCGTTCAGCTCCTCCCATTCGTCGCCGCCGGGTGCGAGCTTGTCGAGCTCGGCCACCTGCCACGCCAGCCGCTCGCGTTCACGCTCGAGCGTGTCGCGCCGGCCGCGTGCTTCGGCAAGCGCCGCGGCTGCGGCCCGCCAGCGGCTCCAGGCTTCGGCCAACGGCCGGCTGTCGATGCCGGCGAAGCCGTCGAGCAGCGCACGGACCGCGGCCGGCCTCGTCAGCCCCTGCCAGGCGTGCTGGCCGTGGATGTCGACCAGGTGATCGGCCATCTCACGCAGCTGGGCGACGGTGGCGGCGCTGCCGTTGACCCACGCGCGGCTGCGGCCCTGCGGGTCGACGGTGCGCCGCACCAGCAGCGTTTCGTCGTCGGCGGGAAAGCCCGCCTCGTCGAGCCAGCCCCGCAGCGACGGCGGCAGGTCGAACTCGGCGGCGACCTCGGCACGCGCCGCGCCTTCGCGTACCAGCACCGCCTCGGCCCGGTTGCCCAGCGCGAACTGGAGCGCATCGACGAGGATCGACTTGCCGGCACCGGTCTCGCCGGTGAGCACGGTGAAACCGGCACCGAACTCGAGGTCGAGTCGGGCGACGATCACGACGTCCTGCAGCGACAGTCGGCGCAGCATCGGGCTCCGGCTCCTCTAGACCACACCTTCGTGCCAGCGCAGCTTGCGGCGCAACGTGGCGTAGTAGCTCCAGCCCGGTGGGTGAAGGAAGCGCACCTTGTGCGCCGAGCGCCGCACGCGAACCTGGTCGCCGTGCAGCAGGCTGGCGATGCTCTGCATGTCGAAGTTGGCCGACGCGTCGCGGCCGGCGACGATCGTGATGCGAATCTCGCCCTGGTCGGGCAGCACGATCGGACGGTTCGACAGCGTGTGCGACGCGATCGGCACCAGCACCCAACCCCCGATCGACGGGTGCAGGATCGGGCCGCCGGCCGACAGCGCATACGCGGTGGACCCCGTGGGCGACGCGACGATCAGGCCGTCGGCGCGCAGGTTGGCGACGAAGTCGTCGCCGATGTCGATGCGCAGCTCGACCATGCTCGCGGTGGCACCGCGCGAGACGACGACGTCGTTGAGCGACAGGCCCTCGAAGAACCGCTGGCCGTCGCGCCAGACGTCGGAGTGCAGCATCGAGCGATGCTCCTCCTCGTAGTCGCCGGCGATCATCGTCGCCAGCGCTTCACGGTACTGGCCCTGCGGCACGTCGGTGATGAAGCCGAGCCGGCCCTGGTTGATACCCACCAGTGGTAAGTTATGCCGAGCGACCTCGCGCGCGATGCCGAGCATCGTTCCGTCGCCGCCGACCACCACCGCGATGTCGCAGCGCTCGCCGAGCTGGCGCGCCGGCAGCGAGTCGAAACCGGTGACGCCGGTGGCGTGCGCCGTCTCGCGCTCGAACGACACTTCGAGCCCCTGGTCGACCAGGAAATGCGCCAGCTCCTCGAGCACCGGGCGGATTCCACGGGCCTGGTATTTGCCGACGACCGCGGCGTGGCGAAAGCGCGTGGCCATGATGCGCGGCATTACACCATAGGCCCCCTATGCGAGCGCCCCTGACGAAGAGGCCGCTCCTTACAATCGCGCCATGCTCGACGACCGTGCCAAGACGCTGCTGAAGACGCTGGTCGAGCGCTACATCGCCGAGGGCCAGCCGGTCGGCTCGCGAACGCTGTCGCGAGCATCGGGGCTCGACCTCTCGCCGGCCACCATCCGCAACGTGATGGCCGACCTCGAGGACCTCGGCCTCATCGCCAGCCCGCACACCAGCGCCGGCCGCGTGCCCACCGCGCGCGGCTACCGCCTGTTCGTCGACACGATGCTCACCTCACGCACGATCGACCTCTCGCAGGTGCCTCCCGATGTGGCGCGCGTGCAGGGCCAGCTGCACCCGGACCAGCCGCAGCGGGTGATCGCGCAGGCGGCGCAACTGCTGTCGAGCCTGTCGAACTTCGTCGGTGTCGTCACCGCACCGCGCAAGCCCGGCGTCTTCCACCACATCGAGTTCCTGCGCCTCGGCGAGCGGCGGGTGCTGGTGATCCTGGTGGCACCCGACGGTGATGTGCAGAACCGCGTCATCTTCACCGCGCGCGACTTCACGCAGGCCGAGCTGGCCGAGGCCACCAATCATCTCAACGCCCACTACGCCGGGCTGACGATCGAAGAGGTGCGCGAACGGCTGAAGCGCGAGATCGAGGCGCTGCGCGGCGAGATCGCGTCGCTGATGCAGGCCGCGGTGCAAGCCGGCACCGACGCGCTGGCGGAAAGCAGCGACAACGTCGTCGTCTCCGGCGAGCGCAACCTGCTCGGGGTGCAGGACTTCGGCCACGACATGAAGAGCCTGCGCCGGCTGTTCGACGTCTTCGAGCAGAAGACCGAGCTGATGCGGCTGCTCGACGTCAGCAGCCGCGCCGAGGGCGTGCGCATCTACATCGGCGGCGAGAGCCAGGTCGTTCCCTTCGAGGAGCTGTCGGTGGTGACCGCGCCGTACGAGGTCGACGGCCGCATCGTCGGCACGCTCGGCGTCATCGGCCCGACGCGGATGGCCTACGACCGCATGATCCAGATCGTCGACATCACCGCGCGGCTGGTGGGCAACGCGCTGTCGGCGAAGTGAGGCCGTTCGGACCATCCTTTTGCGTTCACGTGGGCCGTTAGCTCAGTGGTTAGAGCAGAGGACTCATAATCCTTTGGTCGTTGGTTCGATCCCAACACGGCCTACCACCCTCCAGGGCGCTGCGGACCTCCGCTGTGTTTCATCAAGACGATGGGCGCGAGAAGTCCCCAAAGGGCGACACTCCGGCGCCGAATCGAGCATCACCAACGTAGGGGGCGCAGGCGCTCGAACTGCGGGTCGGCATGGCAGCGACTGCGGTCCTCGAGGCCACCGCCGTCATCGACGCGGCGCCGTCGCGACGATGCGCTCGACAAAGACCCTCAGTTCGCCGCGCCACAGCGCCGGCTCCTGGTGCACGAGGTGGCCGCTGGCGGCGGCGTCGCTGCGCCGGTAGGCGTGGAAGCTGCCGCTGCCGCCGGCGGCGGTGTAGGCGGCGAAGTTGCCGCGGCTGTGGTCGAGCGAGTAGAAGGGGTCGTTCTCTCCGTACAGCCACAGGCTCGGCACGCTGGCGGCACCGGCGGCAGCGAAGGCGCTGCGGTTGACGGTCACCGCGTCGACACAACCTTCGCCGAGCCAGCCGCCGACGAAGTTCACCACCGCGCGGTAGGCCTGCGGCCGGCGCGCTGCATGCACCGCCGCGAGCACACCGCCACGCGAGATGCCGGCCACCACCAGCCGCGTGCGGTCGACGTCGCTGCGCTGCGCGACATGCTGCGTCACCACTTCGGCATCGTCGAGCGCGCGGTCGAGCCCGGCGAGCGCCGGAGCGCGCTGGCACGAGTAGCCGCTGCGGCCCGCGGTGAGACCTTCGTCGTAGAGACCGTCGGAACCGCCACGGCCGCGGCGCTGCGGGAACAGCACCAGGTAGCCCATCTCGACCCACTCGCGCGCCAGCGCCGGGCTCTCGAAGGTGACGGCGAAGAGCGCCGGGTTGCTGCCGTCGCCGGTGGACCCGTGGTGCACCACCACCGCCGGCGGCAGTGCCGGGGTGGCCAGCGGGCGGTAGACCACCACCTCGAGCGTCAGCGCGCGACCGTTGTCGGTCCACGGCGTGGTGATGCGCTCGACGCTGCGCTGCGCAAAGGCGCGGCATTGCGTGCCGTCCCACGCCGCTTCGCGTTCGCAGCCCGCCGGAGCCGGCGGTGGCGGGTCACCTCCGCCCGCGCCACCGCCGCAAGCGCCGAGCGCGACCGCCATCGATGCCGCCGCGAGGCGGGCACCCCGAAGAAGAGACATTGCCAACCGACTCATGCCGTGCAAGGTGCCGCAATCCCGAGCGCAGCGCCAGCCCATCGCGCCAGCGGGACGCGCGAGGCGCACGCGGGACCTGGCGCAGCGCGAACGGCCACCCGCCGACGAAGTGCCCGCCGGCGACCGCGCTTGCATAGACTGGCCGCGTGAGCGCCACCGCCCCTGCTGCACCCGCGGCCGCCCCGCAGGCCTGCGAGCCGCTGCGCCTGTGGGGCCTGCAGGGCCGTGCGCTGTGGGCGCTGTACTGGGGCTTCTGGCTCGCGGTCGGGATCGCGCTCGCGGTCGCCGAACACCAGCACCCGCAGCCGCCGCCCGGCCGCCGTGCGTGGGAGCCCTTCTTGAACGAGATCACGAGCCTGCTGGTCGTCGGTGCGCTGGCGCTGGCGGTGTACCGCGGCGTCGATGCGCTGACGCGGCGACGCCGCGGCTTCGTCATCGCGGCGCTGGCGCACGCCGCAGGCGCCGCGGCGTTCGGCATCGTGCATGTCGGCGCGATGTACGCGCTGCGCTGGCCTTTCTACGCGCTGCTCGCTGGCGTCAACTACGCGCCGATGAGCCCGTGGCGCGCATTGAGGTTCGAAGGCGCGAAGGATGTCGTCACCTATGTCGTGGTGGCGCTGCTGTGCTGGGGCCTGGTGCTGTTGCGCCGCGAGCAGGCCCAACGTCTGCACGCCGCGCGAGCCCAGGCGCTGCTGCTCGAGCTGCAGCTGGCGCGGCTGGCCGACCAGCTGCAGCCGCACTTCCTGTTCAACTGCCTGAACTCGATCGCTGCCCTGGTGGAGGAGAACCCGAAGGCGGCGGTGACGATGATCGCGCGGGTCGGCAGCTTCCTGCGCTCGGCGCTGCAGCACGAGGGCGACACGATGACCACGCTCGACGACGAGCTGTCGCTGGTGCGCGACTACCTCGCGATCCAGTCGCTGCGCTTCGAGGACCGCATCGCGCTGCGCTCGGAGGTGCCGCCGCCGCTCGGCCGTGCGCGGCTGCCGCGGCTGGTGCTGCAGCCGGTGGTCGAGAACGCCGTCAAGCATGGCCTCGTCCGACCCGATGTCCCGCTCGAACTGCGCCTGCGCGCCGCCGTGCAGGGCGGCCAGCTCGTCGTCACGCTGGCCAACCCGCTTCCGGACGCCGCCAAGTCCGAGGGCGCCGGCATCGGCCTCGACCTGACGCGCCGACGTCTCGCGCTGCTGTACGGCGACACGGCGTCGCTCGACGCCGCGCCGCAGGCCGACGGCGCCTTCGTCGTCTCGCTGTCGTTGCCGCTCGACCTGGCGGGCGTCGGCCTCGCGGAGCCCGCGCATGCCTGAAACGATCACGGTGGCCATCGTCGACGACGAGCCGCCGGCCCGGCGCCGGCTCGAGCGGCTGGTGGCACGGCATGCCGACCTGCGGCTGGTGGGCAGCTTCGCGCACACGCTCGACCTGCGCGAGGTGATCGACGAAGTCGATCTGCTGCTGCTCGACATCGAGCTGCCGCACGAGAGCGGGTTCGCCTTCCTGGACCAGCTACCGCGCGAACGGCGGCCGCAGGTGGTCGTCGTCACCGCGCATGCGGCGAACGCGGTGCCGGCCTTCCGCCACGAGGCGGTCGACTTCCTGCTCAAGCCCTACGACGACGCCGGCTTCGACGCCGCGGTGCAGCGCGCGCGGCAGCGCCGGCAACGCGGCACCGCCGCGGCATCGGGCAACGCCGCCGTGCCGATGCCGACGCCGCTGGGCGTGAAGGTGCCCGACGGTGCGCTGACGCGCATCGTCGCGCTGCAGGCGATCGACTGGATCCGCGTCGACGACAAGCAGCTGCTCGTGCATGCCGAAGGCCGCACGCATGCCGTCGCCGGCCGCCTGGCCGATTACGAGCAGCGCCTGGCCCCGCATGGCTTCGTTCGTGTGCATCGCGGCACGCTGGTCAACAGCCGCAAGGTCAGCGCGGTGCGCCGCCGCGCGCATGGCGACGCCACCGTCGTGCTCGCCAGCGGCGACGAACTCGCGGTGAGCCGCCGCTACGCGGCCCGGCTCGACGCGCTGCTGCTGTAGCGCCCGGGCGGCTGAGGCCGGGGAGTCCGGATAATCGCTGGTACCCCAGGACCGCACTGCCACGGAGAGAGCCGATGAGCTTCAACGCCCTGCTGATCGAGAAGGACGACGCCGGTTACCGCGCCAGCGTGAAGGCGCTGGACGACACGCAGCTGCCCGAAGGCGAGGTCACGGTGCGGGTTGCGTACTCGACCATCAACTACAAGGACGGCCTGGCGATCACCGGCAAGTCGCCGGTGGTGCGCAAGTTCCCGCTGGTGGCCGGCATCGACTTCGCCGGCACCGTCGAGGCCAGCACCGACCCGCGCTTCGCGCCGGGGCAGGCGGTGGTGCTCAACGGCTGGGGCGTCGGCGAAACCCACTCCGGCGGCCTCGCGCAGCGCGCACGAGTCAAGGCCGACTGGCTGCTGCCGCTGCCCGCCGGGCTGACCCCGCGCCAGGCGATGGCCATCGGCACCGCCGGCTACACCGCGATGCTGTGCGTGATGGCGATCGAGAAGCACGGCATCGCTCCGGGCAGCGGCGACATCCTCGTCACCGGCGCCAACGGCGGCGTCGGCACGGTCGCGATCACGCTGCTGGCCAAGCTCGGCTACCGCGTCGTCGCCTCCACCGGGCGGCTGCAGGAGGCCGACTTCCTGAAGTCGCTCGGCGCTGTCGACGTCATCTCGCGCGACGAGCTGTCGGCCCCGGGCAGGCCGCTCGGCAAGGAGCGCTGGGCCGGCGCCATCGACGCGGTCGGCAGCCACACGCTGGCCAACGCCTGCGCCGGCACGCGCTATGGCGGCGCGGTGGCGGCCTGCGGGCTGGCGCAGGGAATGGACTTCCCGGGCTCGGTGGCACCCTTCATCCTGCGCGGCGTCACGCTCTACGGCATCGACAGCGTGATGTGCCCGATGCCCCGCCGCGCCGAGGCCTGGGCGCGGCTCGCGAAGGACCTCGACCTCGCGAAGCTCGACACGCTGACGCACGAGATCGGCCTCTCGGAAGCGATCGCCGCCGGCAGCGACATCCTCGCCGGCAAGGTGCGCGGGCGGCTGGTGGTGGACGTGAACCGCTGATCGGCCAGCCATTGGGCGTGCTGAGGACCATGGAGTCGTCGGCCACCAGTCGCGTCGACGAGCGACAGGAGCCGACCCGCAGGACGCGGCTCATTCGTTTTGATGAGGCGACGGGATCACCCGATCCCGAGAATAGCCTGCAGAGCGGCAGCCGATCCAGAACCCACCCCACCGACCATGCCCGGTGCCGAAACGCTTGACGCTGCCACCGGCAACGCCGACACCGGAGCCTCCACCTCGGCTGCCGGTGGCGCCGAAGCACCTCGCGCAGAGCCGTGGGTGTTGGCCACCGGCGCTGCGGTCGCGACCGCAGCGTGTGGCGGTGGCGCCGACGCACCGCCGGCCGCGCTGTTCGAGATCACGCAGGCCGTCGAAGCCCCCGGCCTGCTTCGCCGGCGCGCCCTGGCCGCGGCCGCGCCGGGCCTGCCGGTCCCCGACACCGCAGCGCTCTTCGCCTGGGCGGAGGCCGTGCACGGGCACTACTTCCCCGGGCCGCAGCAGGATCGCCACTTCGCACCGTACGTGCTGCGCTACTACCCGAGCACCGGCAACTACCTCGGCGTGGCCGGGCAGGATGTCTATGCCCTGGGGCCGCCCACCGGCGAACGCCTCGTCCGCGTGGGCTCGCTGACCGACCTGGCCTCCAACGTGCACGGCGACGTCCGTCCGGTCGACCCGGCCGACGCCGCGGCGGCACGGCTGCTACTGCAGACCCAGTTCTCCGCCTCGGACGCCGAGATCGCCCTCGTGAGGCAGATCGGCGCCGCGGGCTGGGTCGCCCAGCAGACGGCAGCCGCACGCGGGCGCACCGGTGTCGAGTGGCTCGACCACCGCGGGTGCTACGACACCTCGGTCCGCAAGGGGATGCATGTCATCTCATGGCCGGCGCAGTGGATGGCCTGGAACCAGATGCTCACCGCACCCGATGCCGTGCGTGCCCGCGCAACGCTGGCGCTCAGCGAGTACTTCGTCGTCTCGACGGTCGGCGTCGACGGGCCATGGATCTCGTACTCGATGGCCCACTACTGGGACACGCTGGCCGAGAACGCCTTCGGCAACTTCCGCGTGCTGCTCGAGAAGGTGACGCTGAACTACGCGATGGGCACCTTCCTGAACACGGCCCGGAATCGCAAGGAGGACGACAGCGGCCGCCGCCCCGACGAGAACTACGCGCGCGAGGTGATGCAGCTGTTCACGATCGGGCTCCATCTGTTGAACCCGGATGGCACCGAGAAGCTCGACGCGCAGGGGCGGCCGATCGAAACCTACACGAACGACGATGTCTCGAACCTGGCGCGGGTCTTCACCGGCTACGAGCCCGCGCCCGACCCCAACCCGCTGTTGCCCACCGACGACCCGCTGCTGCCCCGGGGAGTGCGAACGCGCGCAACGATGGTGAGCCCGATGGTCTTCGAGGCGATCCATCACTCGCCGCTCGAAAAACGCTTCCTCGGCACGCTGATCCCGGCCGGCACCAACGGCCCGCTGGCCTTGCGGATCGCGCTCGACACGCTCTTCGACCACCCCAACGTCGGCCCCTTCTTCGCCCGGCAGATGATCCAGCGCCTGGTGGTCAGCAACCCCAGCCCGGCCTACGTCGGCCGCGCCGCCGCCGTCTTCGCCGACAACGGCCAGGGCGTGCGTGGCGACCTGCGGGCGGTGTTCTCGGCGATCTGGCTCGACGCCGAGGCCCGTGGCACCGGCTCGACCGAGGCCAGCCGGCTCGGCAGGCTCAGCGAACCGATGATCCGCATCGCCCAGTGGGGGCGCACTTTCGCCAGTGAACGCGTCCGCCAACGCTGGAACCTGGAGCGCCTGTTCATCGACTCCGGCGTCTTCCTCAACCAGAACGTGCTGGCCTCGCCGACGGTGTTCAACTTCTTCCGCCCGGGCTACGTGCCGCCGTCGACCCCTCTCGCTTCGCGCGGATGGGTGGCACCGGAGTTCCAGATCGTCGACGAGGCCAACGTCGCGATCTTCATGACGCTCATGACCCGCTTCGTGCGTTCCGGCGCAACGGCATGGCTCAGCGACGAGGTCTGGGGCCCCGACGGCCGCTATGTCGGCGCGCCGAACGAGAACGTGCCCGCCGAGTACGAGCGCGAACTGCCGCTGGCGCCGATCGCCGGCGCGCTGGTCCAGCGTCTGAACCTGCTGCTGTGCGCCGGCCGCCTGCCGGAGCGATCGCAGCGGCTGATCATCGACGCGCTGAACGCCACGCCGGTGTCGGCGTCCAGCTCCGACGCCGCCAAGCTCGACCGCATCGCCGCGGCGGTGCTGATGGTCATCGCCTGCCCCGAGTACCTGGTGCAGCACTGACGACGAGAGGTTCCCTTTGGACCACGGACCCACCTCGCTCGAGCGGCGCCACTTCCTGCAGCAGTTGCGGCGCTACGCCTGGGCCGGCGCGGGCGCGCCGCTGGCGATGAACCTGGCCGCGCTGCGCGAAGCCGCAGCCGCCGGCCCGCAGGACTACCGCGCCCTCGTCTGCGTCTGGCTGGAGGGCGGCAACGACCACGACAACACGGTGGTCCCTTTCGACCCCGCCAGCCACGACGCCTATCGCAGCGCCCGCGGCGGCCTCGATCGCGACGGCGGGCTGGCGCTCACCCGTGAAGCGCTGCAGGCCTCGGCACTGGCGCCGGCGGTGGCGCTGCCCGGCGGGCGCCAGTACGCACTGCACCCCGAACTGCTGTCGTTGGCCAACCTCTTCAACGAAGGCCGCATGGCCGTCATGCTCAACGTCGGGCCGCTGGCCCGGCCGACGACACGCGCCGAGTACGCCGAGAGCAGCCGCACGGGTTTCCCGCTGCCGCCGAGGTTGTTCTCGCACAACGACCAGAGCTCGGTCTGGCAGTCCTCTTCGCCCGAGGGGGCGGCGGTCGGCTGGGGCGGGCGCATCGGCGACGCGGCCTATGCCGGCGGCGCACCACATCGCTATGCCTGCATCTCGACTTCGGGCAATGCGGTCCTGCTGTCGGGCCGTTCGACGCTGCAGTACCAGCTGACCACACGGGGTGCAGTGCCGATGGAGTGCACGCGGGTCGGCGGCTACATCACGCGCTCGGTGCGCGACACCCTCGTCGAGCTGATGACCGGAACCCCCTCGGGCGTGCTGGAGGCCGAGTACAACAAGGTCGTCGCCCGCGCGATCGAGGCCGAGGCGGAGGTCAGCGCAGCACTGGCCGGAGCCAACGTTGCGGCCCCCTTCCCGGGCGACGAGCTCGGCGCGCAGCTCAAGATCGTGGCGCGGCTGATCGCCGCCCGTGCCTCGCTCGGCGCCGGCCGGCAGATCTTCATGGTGTCGACCGGCAGCTTCGACACCCACAGCGGGCTGATCGGCCGCCACCGCGGGCTGATGCGCCAGCTCGGCCCGGCGATGGCCGCTTTCTACATCGCCACCGTCGAGCTCGGCATTGCCGACAAGGTCACCACCTTCACGGCGTCGGAGTTCGGGCGCACGCTGTCGGGCAACGGCGACGGCTCCGACCATGGTTGGGGTGGGCACCACCTGGTGGTGGGCGGTGCCGTTCGCGGCAAGGCCTTCTACGGCACCGCGCCGCCGGTCAGCATCGGCAACACCGCCAGCGCCGACGATCAGTGGCATGTCGGCCAAGGCCGGCTGCTGCCCTCGACGTCGGTCGACCAGTACGTGGCCACGCTCGCCAGCTGGTTCGGGGTGGCCGCCGACCAGCTTCCCACCGTGCTGCCGAACCTGCGCCACTTCGGCGCCGCGGCCGGGCGGCCGGACTATCCCACGAACCTCGGCTTCGTTTGACATGCGCTTGGCGTGCCGACGATTGACGACGACATGACCGACACCGGCCAAGTCCTGGCGCCGGGTTCGCTTGCGCCCGGCGCCGGTATGCCTGCGCTCGGCGAGCAGGCGTCGCGCCCGAGCCAGAGTGCGTTGGCGATGATGGCGGCCGCGATCGCCGTCGCTGCCTGCGGCGGCGGGGCGTCGCGCAGCACGCAGCCGGATGCGGCCAAGCGCATCGCCTCCGCCCTTGGCGGCAGCGATCGTCGCGTACGCACCGCCAGCGCGACCGACCAGCAGCCGCGAGTGCACCGGATTCCGAACGCCACCAGCCTGATGGACTGGGCCGAGCGCCAGTACCCGGACCTCTTTCCCGGCCATCAGGCCGACGTCGTCTCGCCACCGTTCGTCTACCGCTACTACCCGGCGACGCAGAACGCGGTCGGCGTGCAGGGGCACGCGATCTATGTCCTGGGCCCGGGTACGAGCAACGAGCTGCTCTACGTCGGCGCCCTGGCGGACTTCGCACCACTCGTCGAAGCCGCCCGGTTCCCGGCGTCGGACGTGGACGCGGTGCGCTTCCTGCACCAGGCTCAGTACGGCGCTACCGAGGAAGGCATCGCAGCGGTCCGTGCCCGGGGCTATGGCGGCTGGCTCCACGACCAGTTCGAGATGAGCCCCGGTCAGTCGGGCGGCGCCTGGCTCGACGCCAGTGGCTACGGCGTCGTGGACGAGGAAACCCGCTTCTTCCTTCCAGCGCACTTCGGCGACCGCATGGCGTGGGCACAGCTCTTCACGCGCCGCGACACGCTGCGCACGCGCTTCGCGTTGGCACTCTCGGAGTACTTCGTCGTCTCGATCACCGGCATCAACAGCGTCGGCGCGTGGGTGGTGAACTACGGCGCTGCCGGGTACTGGGACCAGCTGTGCAAGCACGCCTTCGGCAACTTCCGGGAGTTGCTCGAGGCGGTGACCTTGAACTTCGTGATGGGGGCTTTCCTCGGCACGCTGAACAACCTGAAGGAGGACCCGGCCACCGGGCGGGTTCCGGACGAAAACTACGCCCGCGAGGTGATGCAGCTGTTCACCATCGGCCTGTACGAACTCGACCCCGATGGGACCGAACGGCGCGATGCCAACGGGCAGCGCATCGAGACCTACACGCTGGACGACGTGACGGGCTTGGCACGCGTCTTCACGGGGTGGACAGGGGACTGGGCCGCACGCAAGCCGATCCCGGTCTCACCGATGTTCGCTCCCGACGGGCTGCTCGACGACACCGAGCTGTGCCGGCGTCCGATGGTCTGCTCGCCATGGAATCACTCGACGCGGGAGACCTCGTTCCTCGGCGTTCACATCCCGGCGAACACCGACCCCACCGTCAAGCTGAAGACGGCGCTCGACACGCTGTTCATCCATCCGAACGTCGGGCCGTTCTTCGGCCGGCAGATGATCCAGCGCCTGGTCACGAGCAACCCTTCACCGGCCTACGTCAAGCGGGTGGCGGCGGCGTTCGACAACAACGGCCGCGGCGTGCGCGGTGATCTCCGCGCGGTGCTGGCTGCGATCCTGCTGGACGACGAAGCCCGTGAGCGGCCGAGTGGTGCGCACGGCGGCGCAGGCAAGCTTCGCGAGCCGATCGTTCGCCTCGTGCAGTGGGCGCATACCTTCGGCGATGCCGTCACGCTGGCGCGCTGGCATCTGCAGGACACCAGCGCCTTTGCCGACCTGGGACAGAGCCCGCTGCGCTCGCCCTCGGTGTTCAACTTCTTCCGGCCCGGCTACGTTCCGCCGGGGACCGAGATGGCCCGCAGCGGCGCGACCGCACCCGAGTTCCAGATCGTCAACGAATCGACCTGCGCAGGCTACATCAACTTCATGTACCAACGCATCCGCAACGGGGTGATCCACTACCTGACCGAGATCCGGGTACTGGCCAACGGCACCAAGATCGACGCGACCTACGAGATGGTGCCGTTGACCTATGTCAGGGAGCTGGCGATGGCCGGCACGCCGGACGCGCTGGTGGCCCGTCTGAACCTGCTGCTGGCCGCGGGGCGCTTGAGCGCGGACAGCGAAGCCCTGATCGCCAACGCGGTGGGTCGCATGCACATGCCGGCCGGAGACACCGTCCGGGCCCGTGATCGCGTTGCGGCCGCGGTGCTGATGGTCATGTCCTCGCCCGAGTACCTGGTTCAGAGATGAGCGCCGCACGATCGCATCGGAGGCGCTCGCTCCCCCTCGGGGGGGCGGCCCGCAGGGCCAACGGGGCGAAGTGAACGCGAACCACCCCGACCTGGCCCGCCGGGCCTTCGTGCGCCGAGCGGCTCAGCTCGCCGCGGCCGGCCCCTGCCTGCCGTGGGCGATGAGCCTGGCAGCGATGGGCGAGGCGGCAGCCGCGACGGCCAGCGACTACAAGGCTCTGGTCTGCATCTTTCTGCTGGGCGGCAACGACCACGCGAACACAGTGGTTCCCTACGACGACGCCAACTACGATCGTTATCACCGCATCCGCGGCGGTGGACCGGGTGTCCATGCCAGCGAGCTGGCGATCGCGCGTGACGCGCTCGCGGCCACGGTGCTGCGGCCGCGCGCGGCTCTGCCGGGCGGCAAGGTCTACGCCCTGCATCCCAACATGCCGGAGATGGCCGGCCTCTTCAACGCGGGTCGGGCGGCGGTGCTGCTGAACGTCGGGCCGCTCATCATGCCGACGACGAGGCGCGACTTCGCCGATCGGTCGATCCCGCTGCCCCCGAAGCTCTTCTCGCACAACGACCAGGTGTCGGTCTGGCAGTCCTCCTCGCCCGAGGGGGCGACGGTGGGCTGGGGCGGACGCATCGGCGACCTCGCGCTCGCCAGCAATCGCAATGCGCTGTTCACCTGCATCTCGGTGGCCGGCAATTCGGTGCTGCTGGCCGGACAGTCGGCAGTCCAGTACCAACTGACGCCCAGCGGCGCGATCCCCGTCAACCCGATCGCGAACGACGTCTTCGGCTCGGGCAACGCCGTCTCCGATGCACTCCGGACCCTCGTCACACGGCCGCGGACCGATGCAATGGAGGCTGCCTACAACACGATCCTGGCGCGCGGCATCGCTGCCGAGAGCACCGTCACCGCCGCGCTGGCCGGAGTGACGCTGGGAACCGTGTTCCCTGGGGGCAACCCGCTGGCAGCGCAGCTCGGCCTGGTGGCGCGGATCATCGCCGCGCGCGACACGCTCGGCACCAAGCGGCAGGTCTTCTTCGTCTCGATGGGGGGCTTCGACACCCATGACTTCCAGCTCGGCAAGCACGGGCAGCTGCTCGAGCAGCTCAGCGCTGCCGTTGCCGCCTTCCAGGATGCGATGACGCGCCTGGGTGTCGCCGACCAGGTGACCGCGTTCACGGCCTCGGACTTCGGCCGCACGCTCAATTTCAACTACGGCGGAACCGACCATGGTTGGGGCGCCCATCACTTCGTGGTGGGTGCGGCCGTCAGAGGTGCGGCGTTCTACGGCACCGCGCCCGAACTCTCCGTCGGCAACACCGATGCGCCCGAGGACCAGGGGCACGCCGGTCAAGGCCGACTGATTCCGACGACGTCGGTCGATCAGTTTGCAGCGACGCTGGGGCGATGGCTCGGGGCTTCCGATGGCCAGATCAGCGAGATCGTGCCCAATCTGCGCAACTTCGGAGCCTCCGCAGGTCGGCCGGACTACCCTGCGGACTTGGGCTTCTTGAGTGCATAGGGGTTCACAGACCCGACGAAAGCCAAGACGGGGTCAAGCCGGCCACTCGAGGATCTCGCTCCCACCCGCTGTGATGGCACCGGCTCCGGGGGCCCTTCGCGGCCGATTCACTTCTGCGGCAGCGCCCGCAGCACGTTCAGCACCTCGCCGGTGGCGCCCTCGTGGTCGCCGTTGCGCCAGGCCAGGCCCAGCGGTCGCCACAGCGCGGGCTGCAGCGGCAGCATGCGCAGGCGCGGCTCCGGTGTCGGGGCGCTGGACTCGTGCGGCAGCAGCGCGGCACCGTAGCCCGCGGCCACCAGGCTCTTGATGGCGTCGTTGTAGTTCAGCTCGATGCGGGCCTGCGGATGCAGCCCTGCCGCGGCAAACCACTCGGTGGTGAGGCGCGACAGCCGCGTGCCGCGGTCGTTCAGGATCAGCGGCTGCGCCGCCAGCCAGGCCGGCGTGGCGCGCTTGGGCGCCGGCCAGCCGGCGGGCACGAAGGCCCGCACCGGATCGCGCCGCCAACGCTGCACCGTGAGCCCGGCCACCGGGGGTTGCGGCAGCGCCACGAGGCCGATGTCCAGCGTGCCGGCCGACAGGCGCGCCAGGGTCTCTTGCGACGTGAGCACGGCCACCTGCACCTCGATGCCGGCATGCGCCTCGCGCAGCCGCTCCAGCGCCTGCGGCAGCAGGTGGGCGATGGCGCCGGTGGAAGCGCCCAGCCGCACCCGGCCGCTGCGCCCCTCCACCTGGCGCTGCAGTGCGTCGAGCATCTCGTCGGCCTCGGCCAGCAGGCGGCGCGCGCGCTCGATCAGCAGCGTGCCGGTGCCGGTGGGCACCACCGAGCCGGCACCCCGGGGCAGGCCGGCGGCCCGGCCGCGCAGCAGCAGCCGCGTTCCCAGCCGCGCCTCCAGCTCGGCCACGTGCAGCGTGACCGTGGGCGGCGCCAGGTGCAGGGCCTGCGCCGCCGCGGCAAACGAGCGCAGGTCGGCCACGGCCAGCAGCGTGCGCAGGCGGTCCAGACTCAGTTCACGCACGGTGCGTCATTCAGCATTCCTGAATCTCGCGTTTGCAGGATTCAACTGGCGCGATGGTAGCCCGGCTGCCAGCATCAGGCTTCCTTTCGCCACACCGCTTCGGGAGTAGCCCATGAAACCGCTGGTCTTCGTCGATGGTGACCAGGGCACCACCGGGCTGCAGATCGTGCAGCAGCTGCGATCGCGTGAAGACCTTCGGCTGCTGACGCTGCCCGCCGTGCAGCGCAAGCACCCGCAGCACCGCGCCGATGCGCTGAACCGCTGCGACATCGCCATCCTGTGCCTGCCCGACGCCGCGGCGCGCGAGGCCGCGGCGATGGTGGAGAACCCCGCCGTGCGCCTGATCGACGCCAGCTCGGCCCACCGCACGCACGCCGACTGGATCTACGGCTTCCCCGAGCTGAACGCCGGCCAGGCCGCGCGCATCCAGGCCGCAAGTCGCATCAGCAACCCTGGCTGCTACGCCACTGGCGCGGTGGCCTTGCTGCGCCCGCTGGTGGATGCCGGCCTGCTGCCGAGCAACCACGCGGTGGCCATCCATGCGGTGTCGGGCTATTCGGGCAGGGGCCGCGAAGGTGTCGAGCAGTACGAGGGCACCGGCGGCGGCCCGGCGTTCCAGATCTACGGCCTGGGTCTCGAACACAAGCACGTGCCCGAGGTCCAGCACCATGCCGGACTGGACCGGCGGCCCTTCTTCGTTCCGGCCTACGGCGCCTACCGCCAGGGCATCGTGCTGACGATTCCGATCCAGCTGCGTCTGCTGTCGCCCGACGTGAGCGGCCAGCGGCTGCACGCCGCGCTGGCCGACCACTACGCCGGCGCCACCCATGTGCGCGTGGCGTCGATGTCCGAGGCCGCCGCGCTGGCCGGGCTGGACCCGCAGCAGCACAACGGCAGCAACACGATGAGCCTGTATGTCTTCGACAACCCGCGCCAGGGCCAGGTGCTGCTGGCCGCGGTGTTCGACAACCTGGGCAAGGGTGCCTCGGGCGCGGCGCTGCAGAACCTGGACCTGTGGCTCGCCGGCTGAACGCCGACGAGGCACTCGCTGCCGCCGCGCCGCGCTACTTCTTCTTCGCCGCCTTCTTCGCCGGCGCGGCGGTCTTCGCCGGCGTCGCGTTCTTCGCCAGCAGCTCGTCGAGGTTCTTCAGGATCTCGCCCTCGATCGTCTTCGAGAAGGCGCCGAGCAGGAAGCCGAGTTTGGCTTCCAGGTCGAAGTGGTCGGCGGCAACGATCAGCCGGCCGGTGACGCCGCTGCGCGTGAACTCGACGGTGTCGCTGCTCTCGCCTTCGAGCACGCTGCACTCCATGTCGAAGCGCTTCTCGACGTCCTCGGCCCAGGCCCAGGCCACCTTGCGCGCCTTGGCCAGGCCGAGCCGGTGTTCGCGGTGGATGCGGATCTCGGCCACGGAAGCTTCTCCTCTTCTTGCAGGTCAACGCAGCGCTTCGAGTGTGGCGCGGCGCTCGGGCTTCGGCAACGCGGCCAGGCGCCGCACCTCGGCGTAGAAACGCGGCAGGTCGCGGCCCTCGCGTTCGTAGAGCCTCTCGAACGCCGGCACCAGCTCGTTGTAGGCGGCCAGCACGCCGAAGCTGGCATTGTTGGCGCGATCGAACCAGCCGTCCCAGCCGGCGAAGCCGCCCCAGCGTCCCTGCTTGATGGCCGCGTACTCGGCCCGCAGCTGCTGCGTCAGCTCGGCCTTGCGCGCGCGTTTCGCGTCGTCGGGCAGCGGGCTCGCGTAGAGCTCGGCCAGCCGGGCGCGGTGGCGCATCGTCAGCTCTCGGAAGTCGCGCCGGCGGCCGTCGAAGCGTTCGTATTCGTCGCGCGCCGCCGCGCTGGCGCGTTCCGCCAGCCAGCGTCGGCCGCCGATGCGCTCCACGGCGGTCGCGAACGACTCGTTGAAGGAGGTGTCGTCGGCGGCGTAGGCCACCTGGTGCGCCAGTTCGTGGAACACCAGCCGCGCCAGTTCTCCCTCGGGCCAGTGCATGAAGGTGTTGAGCAGCGGGTCGCCGCCGAGCCAGTTGGTCCAGCCGAGCGTCGAGTACGCCGGTACGCCGTAGACGCTGGCCTCCCAGCCTTCGCTCTGCAGCTCGGCGGCCAGCGTGTCGGCGCCGGCGCGGTTGAAGTAGCCGCGGTAGCCGACGCAGCCGGTGACCGGGAAGCACCAGGTCTTCAGCGTCAGCGACAGTTCCGGCGCGGCGACGACGTTGTAGACCGCCGCGTTGCGGCCGAGGTCGGCATAGGCGCGGTAGCTGGCGTTGTCGGGCAGCGCGAGCTCCTTCACCGCGAAGTCGCGGATGCGCTCGGCAAGCTGCAGCTTCTCGCGCAGCGGCGCCGGCGTCTGCGGCTCGGCCAGCCAGTGCTTCACCGGGCGGGCGCGGTGCAGCATGTCGAGGTGGCCGCCGACCGCCTGGCCGTAGTAGCCGACCGTGCTGCAGCCGCTGGTGAAGCACACCGTGGCGGCGGCCACCGCCAGCATGCCGATCGTCGAGAGCCCCGCCATCACCAGCCAGCGCCGCCAGCGCACCTTCAAACCGCCGCCACCTCGACCAGGCAGTCGTAGAAGGCCGGCCCGCGGCCGATGTCGGTCAGCCGCTGGTGCGTCAGCTCGTTGACGTTGGTGCCGTCGCGGCCGTACTTGCGCCACCAGACGCCGAGCCCGACGACGACGCCGGGCCGCGCACGGGTGCTCACCTCGGCCTTGCAGCGGTAGCGGCCGCGGTCGTTGAAGATCTCGACCATCGTGCCGCTTTCGATGCCGCGCGCCGCGGCGTCGGCGGGGTGGATCTCGACCAGCGGCTCGCCCTCCACCGCGCGCAGGCTCTTCACGTTGACGAAGGTCGAATTCAGGAAGTGCCGCGCCGGCGGCGAGATCATCGCCAGCGGGTAGCGCGCGGCGAGCTCCGGCGCCGTCTCGGCGCACTCGTCGTTGGGGACGAAGTCGGGCACGCCGAGGCCGGGCGCGTCGACCATCACCTTGCCGTTCGGCGTCGGGAAGCCGCCGTCGGCGAACGGTGCTTCGGGCAGCGGCAGCTGGGTCCAGCCGCGCTCGAACAGTTCGCCGCAGTCCACCTGCTCCGGGTTGCAGGCGCCGCGCACCAGCGTCTCGTCGTCGTCGGCGAAGCAGGCTTCGGTGTAGCCCATCTTCGCCGCCAGCGCACGGAAGATCGCGGCGTTGGACCGCGCCTGCCCGAGCGGTGCCACCGCCGGCTCGTTCAGCAGCACGCAGGTGTGGCCGTAGGTGGTGTGCACGTCCCAGTGCTCGAGCTGCGTCGTCGCGGGCAGCACGATGTCGGCGTGGTCGGCGGTGTCGGTGAGGAAATGCTCGAGCACCACCGTGAAAAGGTCTTCGCGTGCAAAGCCGGCTACCACCTTGCGGCTCTCGGGCGCCACCGCCACCGGGTTGCTGTTGTAGACCACCAGCGCCTCGATTCGCGGGCCGAAGCCGGGCGCCGACGGGCGCAGCAGGTCGTCGCCGATCGTGCTCATGTTGATCGTCCGCGGCCGGCGGCCGGCCAGCAGGTCGGGCCGCTGCAGCCAGGCGTCGTTGCGCGCGGCACGGAACCAGCCCGAGCTGGAGAGCAGCAGCCCGCCGGCGCGGTGGCGCCAGGCGCCGGTCAGGCAGGGCAGCATCGCCACCAGTCGCACCGCGTTGCCGCCGCCGTGAACGCGCTGCATGCCGTAGTTCAGGCGGATCGACGCCGGCCGCATCGTGCCCCAGTCGCGCGCAAGGCCGCGCACCTCTTCGGCGGTGATGCCGCACACCGCGGCGGCCCGCTCCGGCGGCCATTGCAGCGCCTTATCGCGCAGCGCCGGCCAGCCGTCGACATGGCGGTCGATCCAGTCCATGTCGAGCCAGCCATGGACCACCAGCTCGTGCATCACACCGAGCGCGAGCGCGCCGTCGCTGCCCGGGCGCAGCGCGATGTGTTGATGGCACTTGTCGGCGGTTTCGGTGCGGCGGGGGTCGATGCAGACGAGCTTGGCGCCGGCTCGCTTGGCCTGCTGCGCGAAGGTCCAGAAGTGCAGGCTGGAGGTGATCGGGTTGCTGCCCCAGATCAGGATCAGCCGGCTCTCGGCGTAGTGCTCGACATGCATGCCGACCTTGGCGCCGTAGGTGGCGGCGATCGCGTCGCCGCCGGCCTGCGAGCAGATCGTGCGGTCGAGCCGCGACGCCCCCAGCCGGTGGAAGAAGCGCGCCGCGATGCTCTCGCCCTGCACCAGGCCCATCGTGCCGGCGTAGCTGTAGGGCACGATCGCCTCGGGGTCGCGTGCGGCGATCGCCTTCAGCCGCGACGCCACCTCGTCGAGCGCGGCCTCCCAGCTCACCGGCTCGAAGCGCCCGCTGCCCTTGGGGCCGATGCGCTTCAGCGGCTGCAGCACACGCTCGTCGTGGTAGGTACGCTCCGCATAACGTGATACCTTGGTGCACAGAGCGCCGTGCGTGGGCGGGTGGTCGGGGTCGCCGGCGACGCGGATCACGCGCCCGCCCTGCACCGTGACCTGCAGCGCGCAGGTGTCCGGGCAGTCGTGCGGGCAGGCGGCGCGCACGAGGCGCGGTTCGGCGGCGGCGTTCATCGGGGCAACTATTGCACAGACAGCCACCGGCGCGTGGCCACCGGGCGGGCGGGAAGCCCCCTCGACCCGGGCATCCCCGCACAGGCAACGGCGAAAGCCGCGGCGTAAACTGCCCCGCTCTCCCCGAGGAGCCTGGCCATGCGAATGATCGAATCCATCCTCGCCGACGCGGCATCCATCGCCGCGGTGCGCCGCGACATCCACGCCCACCCGGAACTGTGCTTCCAGGAGAACCGCACCGCCGACGTGATCGCGAAGGCGCTCGGCGACTGGGGCATCCCGGTCCACCGCGGCCTCGGCACCACCGGCGTCGTCGGCATCGTCAAGAACGGCAGCAGCAGCCGCGCGGTCGGGCTGCGCGCCGACATCGACGCGCTGCCGATGACCGAACACAACCGGTTCGCGCATGCCAGCACCCACGCCGGCAAGATGCACGCCTGCGGCCACGACGGCCACACCGCGATGCTGCTGGCGGCGGCCAAACACTTCGCGAAGCACCGCAACTTCGACGGCACCGTCTACCTGATCTTCCAGCCCGCCGAGGAAGGCGGCGGCGGCGCGCGCGAGATGATCAAGGACGGCATCTTCGACCGTTTCCCGATGGAGGCGGTGTTCGGCGCCCACAACTGGCCGGGCATGAAGGTCGGCCAGTTCGCGCTGCGCGCGGGGCCGATGATGGCCAGCTCCAACGAGTTCAAGATCACCATCCGCGGCAAGGGCGCGCACGCGGCGCTGCCGCACAACGGCATCGACCCGGTGCCGGTGGCCTGCCAGATGGTGCAGGCCTTCCAGACCATCGTCACCCGCAACAAGCGGCCGATCGACACCGCGGTGATCTCGGTGACGATGGTGCACGCCGGCGAGGCCACCAACGTGATCCCCGACGACTGCACGATCGAAGGCACCGTGCGCACCTTCACCGGCGAGGTGCTCGACCTCGTCGAGCGCCGCATGAAGGCGATCGCCGAGGCCACCTGCGCCGCCTTCGAAGCCGGCTGCGAGTTCGAGTTCCGGCGCAACTACCCGCCCACCGTCAACCACGCCGCCGAGACCGAGTTCGCTCGCACGCTGCTCGGCGAGATCGTCGGCGCCGAGAACGTGCTCGAGTTCGAGCCGACGATGGGCGCCGAGGACTTCAGCTACTTCCTGCAGGTCAAGCCCGGCTGCTACTTCATGATCGGCAACGGCGACGGCAGCCACCGCGCGCTGGGCCATGGCGAAGGGCCGTGCATGCTGCACAACCCGACCTACGACTTCAACGACGAGCTGATCCCGCTCGGCGCCACCGCCTGGGTGCGGCTGGCCGAGAAGTGGCTGGCGACACCCCGCTGACGTGGTGAGCGCGTCGGCGCACTTCGCGCAGAGTTACGCCGAGGCGCGCGGCAAGTTCCTCGCCGCCGCCGAGGCGGCGCGCCTGTCGGTGCAGCATCACCGCCACCCGATGCTCGGCCGCGACGGCGAGGAACTGGCGACCGACGTCGCGCGTTTCGGCGCAACCGATGCGGAAGCGCTGCTGATGATCACCAGCGCCTGCCACGGCGTCGAGGGCTTCTGCGGCTCCGGCGTGCAGAACGCGCTGCTCGCCGACGCTGGCTGGCACCGCGCGGCGGCCGAGGCCGGCATCGCGGTGCTGTACGTGCATGCGCTCAACCCCTACGGCTTCTCGTGGTGGCGCCGCACGACGCAGGAAAACGTCGACCTCAACCGCAACTTCCACGACTTCGGCAGGCCGCTGCCGCACAACGCCGGCTACGCCGAACTGGCGCGCGCCATCGTCCCCTCCATCTGGCCGCCGCCGGCCGAGGCCGATGCCGCCTTCGCGGCCTATGCCGCGAAACATGGCGAACGCGGGCTTCAGGCGGCGGTGACGAGCGGCCAGTACGACGACCCCGAAGGCCTCTTCTACGGCGGCCGCGGCCCCACCTGGAGCCAGCAGGCCTTTCGCCATGTGCTGCAAGACCATGGGCGGCGCTGTGCAAGGCTGGCCTGGATCGACCTGCACACCGGGCTCGGCCCCAGCGGCCATGGCGAGCGCATCTTCTTCTGCCGCCACGACGAGGCCGACCTCGCCCGTGCCCGCGCCTGGTGGGGGCCCAAGGTGACCTCGGCGTACGACGGCTCGTCGTCCTCTGCGCTGCTGTCGGGAATGGCCTGTGCCGCCGTCTACGAGGAATGCCCGCAGGCCGAGTACACCGGCATCGCGCTCGAGTACGGCACGCTGCCGGTGATGGAGGTCGTCAACGCGCTGCGCGCCGACCAGTGGCTCGAGAACCACCCGGAGACCGGCGAGCCGCTGCGCAGCCAGATCAAGCGCCGCATGCGCGACGCCTTCTACACCGACACTGACGAGTGGAAGGCGCGAATCGTGCAACAGGCCGACGAAGCGGCGCGACAGGCGCTGGCCGGTTTGGCGGCCGGCTGAGAGGCCCCGCGGAGGTCGAGGCCCGGACTGGAAACGACTACGGCCGCGGATCTCTGCGCCCGCGTCGGCCCGCTGCCGCAGCCAGACCGGCCAGCGCCAGCAGCGCCAACGCCGGGGGCTCGGCCACCTGGGCAGCAGCCACCGGCTCGGCGTAGATGAAGTCGTCGAGCGCGACGATGTCGTTGCGCAAGGTGTCGAAGGTGCCGTGGCCGGTGACCACCATGTCGCCCAGCGTCAGCCGCACGCGGGCGATCTGCTCGCCACCGCCGAAAACCACGCCGAGGAAGGAGAAGCCGGCGTCCGGGGCGACCGGCACCTCGAAGGTGCCGAGCAGGTTGTCGGCTGCATCGAACAGCTGCATCGTCGTCAGCGTCGCGGTCTCGACGTCGAGGAACACCGCACCGAAGGCGGAGGTCGTCGCCGCGGCACCCGGCGAGCCGGGCACCGCGAAGGTGATGTCCATCAGGTTGCTGCCCACGGGCGTGAAGATGCGCTGTTCGCTGAAGGCGCGGAAATTGACGTTGAGCCCGGCGTCGGGACCCATGCCGAGCAGGATGTTGTTGCCGCCGCAGCCCGGGGCGCCACCGTCCTGCTCGCAGCGGCGGCTGACGAAGAAGCCGCTGCCCGGGGTCGTGAACTGCGCCCCGCGCGCGAAGGGCGCGGCCAAGCCATTGAACTGGTCGGCGGGCATCAGGTTGGGGTCGGCCACGGCGTCGAGGGCCTCGGCGTCCCAGTTGATCTCGCGCCGCCCGGGCAGCAGGCCGGGGTTCGGGGCACCCCCGAGGTTGGCACCGAGCGTGGCGCGGAACGTGTCCACCGTGGCCGTGAGGTCGGCGACCTGGGCGCCGCTGCCCGAGAAGACCAACGGGGCGGCGTGCGATGACAGCGAGGTCGCAGCCGCGAGGCTCAGCGCCACCAGGGCACCGGCAAGCGTGATTCTTGTCATGGACTCCTCCTTCGGCGCGCGAGTATCCGCCGCACCGCCGGCAGCCGCCAGAGGTTCCGCTGGCCCAGCGGTAACAAGCGGAAACCCGCCCCGCGTCAACCGCCCGCCACCGGCCAGCCGAGCACCGCCAACTGCCCGCGGCACTGCGCGGCATCGGTGAACTGCAGCGCCTGCCACCCCAATGCGCGCGCGGTCTCGACGTTGCCGGCATGGTCGTCGATGAACACCGTCTGCGCGGGGTCGATGCCGAAGCGCTCGGCGGCGAGGCGGAAGATCGCCTCGTCGGGCTTCATCAGCCCGACATGCGCCGAGAAGATGCCGTCGCTGAAGTGGGCGAAGAAGGGGTTCACCCGCTCGAGGTGCGCCGCATAGGGGCGCGGCATGTTCGAGAGGTAGAACAGACGTTGCCCCGACGCCGCCAGCGCCTCGAGCAGCGCCACCGTCTCGGGCATCGCGGTCAGGTGTGCCGGGATGGCGTCGATCAGCGCGCGAGCGCGCGCCGCGGCAATGCCGGCGCGCGCCGCGATGCGATCGGCGAGCGTCGCCTCGTCGATGCGGCCGAGGTCGAACTGCGCCCAGTCGCTGCCCGGCGTGAAGCTCTCGAAGATGATCGCCGCCAGACGCCGTGCGCTCGCCTCGTCGGGCACGCTTTCGGGCAGCACCTGCTGAAGCAGCTCGTACGGCTGCCAGCGGAACAGCACGCCGCCGAAGTCGAACACCAGCGCCATCATGCCCGGGGAGCCAGCCGCGCCAGCAGCCCGGCGGTGGAGCCGTCGAGCCCGGTGGTGTCGCCCTTCGCCGGGCCGTCCTCGAGCCGAGGCAGCAGCCGGCTGGCGAGCGCCTTGCCGAGTTCCACCCCCCACTGATCGAAGGAGTTGATGCCCCACAGCGCGCCGCTGGTGAAGACGCGGTGCTCGAACATCGCCAGCAGCGCGCCCAGCGAGCGCGGCGTCAGCGCGTCGAGCACGAAGGTGGTGCTCGGCCGGTTGCCGGGAAAGGTGCGGTGTCGCGCCAGCGCGGCACGGGGAAAGCCGGGTCCCGCGGTCGGCGCCACCTCGGCCGCCGCCGCGGGTTCACTCTTGCCGAGCATCAGCGCCTGACTCTGCGCCAGGCAGTTCGCGAGCAGCTTGGCGTGCAGGTCGGCGTGGCCGTGCGCCGGCTGCTTCACCGCGATGAACTCCACCGGCACGACGTCGGTGCCCTGGTGCAGCATCTGGAAGAACGCGTGCTGGCCGTTGGTGCCCGGCTCGCCCCACACCACCGGGCTGGTGGCGAAGGGCAGCACCTCGCCAGCGACGTCGACGCGCTTGCCGTTGCTCTCCATCTCCAGCTGCTGCAGGTAGGCCGGCAGCCGCGCCAGCCCCTGGTGGTACGGCGCGACGCAGCGGCTCGTGAAGCCATGAAACTGCCGGTACCAGACGTCGAGCAGCCCAAGCTGCAGCGGCAGGTTCTGGCGCGACGGCGCCTCGGCGAAGTGGCGATCCATCGCGTGGGCCCCGGCGAGCAGCTCGCGGAAGGCGTCGGCGCCGACGGCGATCGCAACCGGCAGCCCGATCGCGCTCCATAGCGAGTAGCGCCCGCCCACCCAGTCCCAGAAGCCGAAGGTGGTGGCGATGCCGAACGCCGCCGCCGCAGCCACGTTGGTGGTGGTGGCAACGAAGTGGCGTGCGATGTTGCTGCCGCCCTGTGCGACGAACCACTCGCGCGCCACCGCGGCGTTGGCCATCGTCTCCTGCGTCGTGAAGGTCTTCGACGCGACGATGAAGAGCGTGCGCCGCACGTCCAGCGCGCGCAGCACCGGCACGATGTCGTGGCCGTCGACGTTGCTGACGAAGTGCATTCGCAGGCCACGGTGCGCACAGGCGTCGAGCGCGCGCGTCGCCATCGCCGGGCCGAGGTCGCTGCCGCCGATGCCGATGTTGACAACGTCGGTGAAGCCGCCGGCGTCCGCCTCGCGGCGAACACCTTCGGCAAACGCGAGCATCGCATCGAGCACCGCGTGTACCTCGTCGGAGAACGGCGCGGCGCCGCGCGGCGCGCGCAACGCCGTGTGCAGCACCGCGCGGCCCTCGGTGGCGTTGACCGGCGCGCCGGCGAACATCGCGTCGCGCCGCGCCTCGACGCCGCACTCGGCCGCCAGGTCGAGCAGGAAGCGCTGCGTCGCCAGGTCCCACAGGTTCTTCGAGAGGTCGCAGAACACCTCCGGCGCCTGCAGCGAAAAGTGACCGAAGCGCGCCGGGTCGCGCGCGAAGGCCTCGCGCAGGTCGAGATCGCGGCCATGGGCCTCGAAGTGGCCGGCCAGCGCGGCCCAGGCGCGCGTGCGGTCGCAGCGCGGGGCGGGGGAGGCGGAAGGGGCGGCGGGGTCGCTCATGGGCGGGATTAGACCCGAGCCCGTGGACGCCCGCCGCTGCGCCACCACCCCGTCACCGAGGCGCGGCCGGCGCGCGCGCCCGGGTGCACCGCCGCGGCCGCGGCGGCGCACGCCGGGGCTATGCTGCGCGCCATGTACGCGGCGTTCTTCGGGTTGCAGCAGGAGGCGTTCTCGATCGCGCCCGACCCGCGTTTCCTGTACCTGAGCGCACAGCACCGCGAGGCGCTGGCCCACCTGCTCTTCGGTCTCACCGGCGGCGGCGGCTTCGTGCTGTTGACGGGCGAGATCGGCGCCGGCAAGACCACCGTCTGCCGCGCCTTCCTCGAGCAGGTGGGCGAACGGCACCGCGTCGCCTACCTCTACAACCCGAAGCTCAGCGTCAGCGAGCTGCTGCACACGGTGTGCCAGGAGTTCGGCATCACGGTCGACGCCGATGCCAGCGTGAAGACGCTGGTCGACGCGCTGAACCGCTTCCTGCTGGCCGAACACGCCGCCGGCCGCGACTGCCTGCTGGTGATCGACGAGGCGCAGGCGCTGTCGGGCGAGGTGCTCGAGCAGCTGCGGCTGCTGACCAACCTCGAGACCGCCGAGCGCAAGCTGCTGCAGATCGTGCTGATCGGCCAGCCCGAGCTGCGGGCGATGCTCGCGCGGGCCGACCTCGAGCAGCTGGCGCAGCGGGTGATCGCGCGGGTGCACCTGGGCGCGCTGAGTGCCGGCGAGACCGCCGACTACGTGCGCCACCGTCTCGCCGTCGCCGGCTGGCACGGCGAGCTGCCCTTCGAAGCGAGCGCACTCGGCTTCGTGCGACGCGCCAGCGGCGGCGTGCCGCGGCGGATCAACCTCGTCTGCCAGCGCGCGATGCTCGGCGCCTATGCTCGCGGGCAGCGGCGCATCGACCGCGCCACCGTCGTGCAGGCGGCGCGCGAGGTGTTCGGCGACGCGCGCGGCGGCGGCATCGGCGTCTGGCGGTCGCGGCGCGTGGTCGCGGCGGTGGCGGCGCTGGGCATCGCGGGCATCGCGGCGGCGGTGGCGGCGCTGTGGCAGACGTCGCATCCCGGCCCGCCGCCGGCGCCCGCGGTGGCGCTGGCCGGGGCCGTGAGCGGTGCGGTGCCCGCCGTCATCGCCGGTGCCGCGTCCGATGCCGCAGCGGCGCCGGCGGCAGCGCTTCCGGACGTGATCGACGAGGAAGCCCGTGCCTGGCAGGTGCTGGCCGCGACCTGGGCGGTCGACCTCGGCAGCACCGACCCCTGCACGACCGCCCGTACGAAGGGCTTGGCCTGCCACATCGGCACCGCCGACCGGGCGCTGCTGCGCAAGCTCGACCGCCCGGCGCTGCTGCAGTTGGAGGGCGGCGGCTGGCTGGTGCTGCGCGGCCTCTCCGACACCGCGGCCAGGGTGCTCGGCGCCGATGGCCACGAGCGCGTGGTCACCCTGGCGGCGATCGACGCACAGTGGCGCGGGCGCTACCGCACGCTTTGGCGCACGCCGAAGGGCTGGCCCGGCGATTCGAGCGCCGGCGAGGAGGTGCTGGCACGGCTGACCGAACTGCAAGGCCCGGCGCGCCCCGCCGCCACCCGCGACGAGACGCTGCGCCGCCGCGTCTTCGCGTTCCAGGTCGCGCAGGGGCTCGAGGTGGACGGCCTCGCCGGCCCGGTGACGCTGATGCAGCTGAACCGCGCCGCCGGCGTCGACGAGCCGCGCTTGGCCGAGGTACGCTGATGTCGTTCATCCTCGACGCGCTGCGAAGGGCCGAAGCCGAACGCGAACGCGAGCGGCATCCGGTGCCGGGTGTGCACAGCGGCACCTGGCTGCCGCCGGAGACGCGGCCGACGGCGCGGCGGCCGGTTCCGCGTTGGGCGCTGGCGGCACTTGCCCTGGTCGCGACGGTGGCGGTGGCGTGGGCGGTCTGGAGCTGGATGGGGCAGCAGTCACGGCCTGCACCGTCGGCGACGGCGCCCATGCCCCGATTGGCCTCGGGAACGGCGCCACGCGTCGAGACCGCGCCGACGCCGGCCTCGCCGACAACCAACGACCCACCTGCGCCGGTGGTGACGATCGCGCCGGAGCGGCCAGCCGCTTCGGCGCCGGTTTCCGCATCGGACCCGGCCCCAGCACTGCCGGCGCCAAGCCCATCAGCCGCCGCAAAGCAGCCACCGGCCGCCGCACCTTCCACGATCAACCCGGCCCCGGCCCCGGCGATCCCGTTAGCCCAACTGCCCGAGCCGCTGCGCGGCACCGTGCAGCGCCTTGCCATCACCGGCGGCGTGCACTCCGCCGACCGCCGTCAGAGCTTCGTGCTCGCCGCCGGCCAGATCGTCCGCGAGGGCGAAACGCTGCCCGGCGGGGCCGCCGTCGAACGCATCCTGCCGCGGGCGGTGTGGCTGCGGGTGGAGGGGGGGCTGGTGGAGGTGGGGTTCTGAGTGCCCGCGAGCACGCGCAATCAGATCAGCTCAAGCAGGCTTTCGATGCGTTGCGCGAACTCATGACGCCGCCCGATCCGCCCAAGCGGCCTCTCGGGTTCGTCACCTCGGAGGACGAGGGCAGCAAGAAGACCTCGGGGGCAAAAGGCAAGATGTGACTCCAGGGCCAGCAGTTGAGGTTTCGACGTGCTTGGTGCGCGCCTTCGTGCGGCTGAGGGGATCTTGCCGGCTCATGGCGCCAAACCCGCTCTTGATTTCCATTGCTTGAGCGCAAGTCGCTCAACCAACACAGGCAAAAGAGCGACCAGCGCATAGCCCAAAGTGAATGGATTTATCGCATCGAACGATCTGCCGGCCAGCATGGCAATTGCAGGGTACGCAATCGCACAGATCATTAAACCCTTTGCAATCAAATAGTGTCTACTCAACTGGAGGTCTTTGGCGCTTCGATCGCGCTTGCTCAAGAACAAGATTCCTATAAAGGCGAAAAATGCAACCAACTCCGCCAATAAGAAGAGGCCCGAGACAACGAATCCAAAAGTGTGCATGGCTTACTGCAAGACGCAATCGCAGTCAGCACCATTCATGACATCACGAATTCTTCGAACGGTCTCAGCTAACAGAGCCGGCGTGAGGGCGTCAATGGTTTCGATGCTTCGAGAGAGAATGCCCGGCACGTCGAACGGATTCCAGAGCCGCCATCCTCTGTGGGCTGGAGATGTTGAATCCATGACCGGGTGCAGCGCCTGACCAAGGGCGCTTAATGCCCTTGCGCGCATCTTCGGATCGTTCCACCTTCGCGCAAGGTCGCTCAGCCTCACGTACTCACCCATCTTGTCTCTAATTAATTTGCAGGCCTTCGCCTTTGCCTCGACTGGTGATTGCCAAAAGTCTCTCATCGCATGCACATAGGCAACGCCAGGGAATTGATTGTTTATGTCAAGCGCCTCGCTGCCGGCTATGACGGCACCGATATTTGCGAAGTTGGGACCGAGTGCTGCTCTCAATATCGCCGCATGCGCTTCCGCAGACCACAGCCCCAACGGATCAGAGTACCGCGTAGGCTGTCCACTCACATACGCATAGGTACTGATCCCTCCCTGGGGAAACACACTGACGGTGAGTCTCGTGCTTTCCCAATCTAGGTGGTCTGTTAGTTAGCGCATCGATGATCCAGCAGCACGCTTCTCTGTCCCTCACGCACCGTCGCCATCGCCGTCACTCCCCGACCACCGAGATGCCCACCCCGGCGAGCCGCAGCGCAAGCGGCTCGCCCACCGTCCACGGCCGCGCGACGTCGGGCGAGACGACGAAGATCTCGCCGATCTCGGTCGCCACCGTCAGCTCCTGCTGGCTGCCGAGGTACGCGGTCTTGGTCAGCGTGCCCGGCAGCGTCCCGGCGGTGCCCGGCTCGGCAGGTGCCCAGGCTTCCGGCCGCACCGCCACCTTCACCGGCCCCGGCCGAGCGCCGGTCGGTGGCGAGGGCAGCCGAAGCGGGCCGAGGCGGACGACGCCGTCGTCGCCGAGCGTCGCTGGGAAGAGCATCGCCTCGCCCATGAAACCGGCAACGAACTCGCTGCGCGGCTGCTCGTAGAGCTCGCGCGGGGTGCCGGCCTGCGCCACCTGGCCGGCGTTCATCACGACGATCTGGTCGCTGACTGCCAGCGCCTCGCTCTGGTCGTGGGTGACGTAGGCCACCGTCAGTTTCAGCCGCTGCTGCAGCGCGCGGATCTCCTCGCGCATCGCGCGGCGCAGCCGGGCGTCGAGGTTCGACAGCGGCTCGTCGAACAGCATCACGCTCGGCTCGAGCACCAGCGCGCGTGCCACCGCCACGCGCTGCTGCTGGCCGCCCGAGAGTTCGCTCGGCAGCCGCTCACCGTAGCCGGCGAGGCCGACACCCTCCATCGCCTGGCGAGCGCGGCGTGCCGCCTCGTCGCGGGGCACGCCGCTCACCGTCAAGCCATAGGCGACGTTGTCGGCCACGCTCATGTGCGGGAACAGTGCATAACTCTGGAACACCATGCACACGCTGCGCTCGGCGGCGCCGAGCATGGTGACGTCGTCGCCGTCGATCAGGATGCGTCCGGCGCTCGGCGTCTCGAGCCCGGCGATCAGCCGCAGCAGCGTCGTCTTGCCGCAGCCCGACGGGCCGAGCAGCGTCGTCAGCGTGCCCTTCGGCACCACGAGGTCGACGCCGTCCACCGCCAGCGGCGAGCGCGCGTCGCCGTAGCGTTTGCCGACCGAGCGCAATTCGATCCCTGCCGTCATGCCGTTGGCCCCGTTGTCTTCACAAGCTCGTGCGGCGCCGGCCGAGCCTGCGCTCGCCGACGAGGAACTGGATCGCCGAGGTGGCGGCCGACATCAGCACGATCAGCACCGTGCAGTAGGCAAGCGCGACGCCATAGTCACCGTTGCCGACGCGGCCGATGATGTAGGTGGTGGCGAGCTCGTTCTCGGCGGTGACGAGGAAGATCACCGCCGAGACGGTGGTCATGCTGCGAACGAAGCTGTAGACCAGCGCCGCCACCAGCGCCGGCTTCAGCAGCGGCAGCACGACGCGCCGCAGCGTCGTCGCGGTGCCGGCACGCAGCATCGTGCTCGCCTCGTCGAGCGAGCGGTCGAGCTGCGCCAGGCTGGCGGTGCCGGCGCGAACGCCCACCGGCAGGTTCCTGAAGACGAAGCACAGCACGATGATCAGCGCGGTGCCGGTGAGCTCGAACGGCGGCACGTTGAAGGCCAGGATGTAGCTGACGCCGAGCACCGTGCCCGGCACCGCGAAGGCGAGCAGCGCCGCGAACTCGAAGGCCTGCTGCCCGGCGAAGCGGTTGCGCGCCAGCAGCCAGCTGATCAGCAGCCCGATGCCGGCGCACAACGGTGCCGCCACCGCCGCCAGCTTGACGGTGGTGAACAGCGAGTTCCACGCCGTGCCCGCCCACACCAGCCCGTAGTCGCCCCACTGCAGGTCGAACGCGGTGCGCAGGTGCGCCAGCGTCGGCGTGTAGTCGCGCCCCCAGGTCTGCACGAAGCCGCCGATGAACGCGAAGAGATAGACCACGACCGTGAACGACAGCCATGGGCCGGCGGCGCCGAGCGCGAACCGACGAACGCCGTCGGGCAGCGGCATCGGCAGGCCGGCATCGCCCTTGCCGGTGAGCGTGGTATAGCGAGCGCGGCCGAGCAGCCGCCGTTGCAGCACGAAGACCGCGAGCGCGAAGCCGGTGAGCAGCAGCGCCAGCGACGCCGCACGCCCCTGGTCGTACTGCGCGCCGACGATGGCGAAGAAGATGTCGGTGGAGAGCACCGCGTAGGCGCCGCCGACGACGATCGGGTTGCCGAAATCGGCCATGCTCTCAATGAAGCCGACCAGGAAGGCGTTCGCGAGGCCGGGTCGGATCAGCGGCAGCGTCACGGTGCGGAAGGCCTGCGCGCGGCTCGCTCGCAGCGTCTGCGCCGCCTCTTCGAGGCTGGGGCTGACACCCTGCACGACGCCGCGCATGATCATGAAGGCGATCGGCGTGAAGGCGAACATCTGCGCCAGCCAGATGCCGAAGAAGCCGTAGAACCAGCGCGTCGGCGGCACGCCGAAGGCCCACTCGAGGAACTGGTTGACGAGCCCGGCGCGGCCGAAGAGCAGGATCAGCCCGAGCCCGACGACGAACGGCGGCGTGATGATCGGCAGCAGCGCCAGCACGTTGAGCGCCCGGGTGCGCCAGCCACCGGCCCCGCGGCCGGACCGTTCGGCGACGAGTGCGATCAGCGTGCCCATCAGGGTGGTGCCGACGGCGGTGGCGAGTGCGAGCGCGAGCGTGTTCCAGGCCACGCCGCAGCGCGGGCCGCCGGCGAGGCAGGACAGGCCCCAGACCCGTTCGTGGCCCAGGCGCTCGGCGATGGCACCCGGCGCGAAGGCACCGGCATCGTCGAACAGCGCGCCGACCAGGCTCTTGCCGACCGGCAGCGCGACGAACAGCAGCAGCAGCGCCGAGCAGCCCACCACCGCCGCGGCGACGAAGAAGTCGCCGCGGAAGAAGCCGAGCCTCGCAATGCCCGCCGCCAGCAGCATCAGCAGCGCCAGCAGCGTCAGCGCCCCGCCCAGCCCGATGCCGGGCTGGCCGCCGCCGAGGTCGCCGAAGGCCTGCGCCAGCCCTTCGAAGGCCCAGCCCTGGGCGCCGATCGTGAAGCCGGCGCCGAGCAACGCCGCGAGGCCCGCGCTCGCGCCGCCCGCGAGCAGCCACCCCTGCACCGGCGACGGGCGGAAGCGCCAGGCCGCCAACGCCAGCACGAAGGCCACGAGCGCCGCCCCCAGCCACGGCCGGCCATGCACGGCCGCCTGCACGAGGCCGCTCGCCGTCTCCGCGCCGCCGAAGGCGCCGGCGAGCGACTTCGCGAACGACAGGTTCTGCGGGAAGTACCAGGGCAGCAGCGTGTAGGCGGCCAGGCCGAGCAGCACCCAGCGGAGCACGGCGCGGCGGCCGTGCCGAGGCGGATCGGCCCTGCGGGCCGTCGGCAGCTGCATTCAGCGGGGCAGCGAGTTGACTTCCTTCTCCCAGCGCGCGATCAGCCGCCGCCGTTCGGCGGAGGCACCGTACTTCGCATAGTCGTAGTTGATGAACCGGATCTTCTTGAAGTCCGGCACGCGCGGGTCGACCTTCGCGGCCTTGTTCGACGGCACCTGGAACTGCCGCGCCGCGGCGCCCATCTCCTGCGCCGACGCGGTGAGCGCCCATTCGTAGAACTTCTTCGCCGCGTCGAGGTTGCGCGCGCCCTTGATGAGCGACATCGATCCGATCTCGGCACCGGTGCCTTCGGCCGGCGTCACGGTGGCCACCGGGAATCCCTGCATTGCCTCGCCCGGGCCGTCGTGAACGAAGCTGATCGAGACCGTGGTCTCGCCGCGCGCCACCGCCTTGATCGGCCCGGTGCCGCTGCGCGTATAGGTGGCGATGTTGCGATGCAGGCTCTTCATGTAGTCGAAGGCCTTGTCCTCGCCCATCAGCTGCACGAGGGTGGCGATCATCGTGTACGCGGTGCCGCTGCTGGCCGGGTTGGCGACCTGGATCTCGCCCTTGTAGGCCGGCTTCAGCAGGTCGGCCCAGCTCTGCGGCACCGCCATCTTCTTCTTCGCGACCAGCTCGGTGTTGTAGCCGAAGCCGAGCGGCCCGCTGTAGATGCCCACCGTCTTCCAGCCACTCTGCTGGGCCTGCTGTTGTGCCCAGGGATGCAGCTGCGGCAGCGAGGCCGACCGGTACTCGAGCGACAGCCCCTGTTCGGCGGCCTGCAGGTGCGGGTCGCCGGTGCCGCCGAACCAGACGTCGGTCTTCGGGTTCGCGCGCTCGGCCACCAGTTGCGCCAGCGCCTCGCCCGAGCCCTTCAGCGACATGTTGACCTTGATGCCGGTGGTGCGGGCGAACACCGTCTGGATCATGTTGCACCACTCGGCCTGAACCGAGCAGATGACGTTGATCTGGCCGCCTTCCTGCGCCTGGGCGGCGCTGCCGCCGGCCAGCATCGCGGCGCCGACGGCCGCCGGTGCGAGCCACGTCTTGTTGCTTGTCATCGTCCGAACCCCTCGGCCCCCCAGCGGCGCCGGTGCCGGAGGATGGCATCGCATCCGGCAGCAGACGACTGGGGGAACTCCCGGCCACCGCGGGACACCGCAGCGACCATGACCGCCGTCAATTGGCGCAAGAATCGAGGCATGGGGAAGGAGATTCGCGACACGACGTTGCCGTACCGCTGCCTGCGCACCGGGATGGCCGCCGCGGCACTGCTGTGCGCAGCCGTTGCGGCGGCCGAGACCATCATCGTGCAGCCCACCGGCCCGACGCTGCGCGAGGCCGTGGCCCGCGCCGCCAGCGGCGACATCGTCGCGCTGATGCCGGGCGAGTACCGCGGCCAGACGGCGGTGATCGAGGGCAAGAGCCTGACGCTGCGCGGCGTCGGCCAGCGCCCGGTGCTGATCGCCGAGGGCAAGGTCGCCGAGGGCAAGGCGATGATCGTCGTTCGCGGCGGCGAGGTGGTGATCGACAACCTCGAGTTCCGCGGCGCCCGCGCGCCCGACGCCAACGGCGCCGGCATCCGCTTCGAGACCGGCAAGCTCACGGTGCGCAACAGCGGCTTCTTCGACAACGAGTGCGGCATCCTCGCCGGCAACGTGCCCGATGCCGAGCTGGTGGTCGAGGACAGCGAGTTCGGCCAGGCGCCGCGGGTCGAAGGCGGGCTGCACCACCTGCTGTACGTCGGCCGCATCGGCAAGTTCACGCTGCGCGGCAGCCGCTTCCACTCCGGCTTCGAAGGCCACCTGATCAAGTCGCGCGCCCGCGAGAACCGCATCTTCTACAACCTGATCCACGACGGGCAGGAGGGCCAGGCCTCGTACGAGATCGACCTGCCCAACGGCGGCATGGCATGGATCGTCGGCAACGTCATCGGTCAGAGCACCGAGGGGCGCAACCCGGTGCACGTGGCCTACGGCAGCGAAGGCAGCGCCTGGCCGCGCAACGGCCTGTACGTCGCGCACAACACCTTTGTCGGCAACCCCTGGCCGCCGAGCTGGTTCCTGCGCGTGTTTCACGACCGGCTGCCGGCCAGCCTCGAAGTTCGCGTCGTCAACAACCTGACGGCCGGGCTCGGCATGCTGAGCCCGGGAACGAAGGGGGACTTCGCCGGCAACCACTGGGTGCTGCGGCGGCGCAACCTGATCAGCGTCTGGTCACTCGAGTTCGGCCTGCCGCACGACTCGCCGCTTCGCGGCCAGGGGGTCGACCCCGGCCTCGGCGGCGGCGAACCGCTGGCGCCGACGGCGGAGTTCAAGTTGCCGGTGGGCACGAAGCCGATCACGCGGCCACCGAGCTGGTCGCCGGGCGCGTACCAGAACTGAAGTTCCGCCGCTCGCGTTGACCGGCCGCGTCGATCCCTGCATAGTCGCTGAAACTTAGTTACAGCGAATGACCTTCGACCTGGTTCTCTTCGGCGGTACCGGCGACCTCGCTTGGCGCAAGCTGATGCCGGCGCTGTTCCAGGCCTTCCGCCACGGCAAGCTGCCCGGTGGCGGCCGCATCCTCGCGGTGGCGCGCGACGAGCGCAGCGACGAGCAGTACCGCGCGTTCATCCACGAGCGTTTCACCGAGGTCGACCCGTCGAAGCGACCGAACGAGGAAGAATTTGCGCGCTTCGCGGCGATGCTGCACTACCGGCGCATGGACCTCTCGCAGCCGGCGCACTACGCCGCGCTCGACGCCTGGCTCGCCGAGCGCGCCGCCGACACGGTGGTGATGTACCTCGCGACCAGCCCGCACCTGTTCCCGCTGGTGTGCGAGCAGCTCGCCGCCGCCGGGCTGAATCGTCCGCATGTGCGGCTGGTGCTCGAGAAGCCGCTCGGCCACGACCTCGCGAGCGCGCGCCAGATCAACCGCGTCGTTCGCGCCGCGTTCGGCGAGAGCCAGGCCTTCCGCATCGACCATTACCTCGGCAAGCCGGCGGTTCAGAACCTGATGGCGCTGCGCTTCGGCAATGCGCTGTTCGAGCCGCTGTGGCGCCGCGAGAGCATCGCCAACATCCAGATCACGCTCGCCGAATCGCTCGGCGTCGGCAGCCGCGGCGACTACTACGACGGCACCGGCGCGCTGCGCGACATGATCCAGAACCACGCGCTCCAGCTGCTGACGATGATTGCGATGGAGCCGCCGTCGACGAGCGACGCCGACGCCATCCGCGACGAGAAGCTCAAGGTGCTGCGCTCGCTGAAGCCGTTCACCGCCGATGCCGTCGCGCGCGACGTCGTCCGCGGCCAATACCGCGCCGGTACGGTGGCCGGGCAGGCGGTGCCGGGCTACCACGACGAGCCCAAGGTGCCCGCCAACAGCCGCTGCGAGACCTTCGTCGCGCTGCGTACCGAGGTGCAGAACTGGCGCTGGGCCGGCGTGCCCTTCTACCTGCGCACCGGCAAGCGGCTGGCAGCGCGCGACGCGCAGATCGTCGTCAACTTTCGTGAGGTGCCGCATCCGATCTTCCCGGGCACCACCCGCGCGAACAAGCTGGTGATCAAGCTGCAGCCCGAAGACGGGCTCGAGCTGCACCTGCTGGCTGCCAAGGGCAGCGGCAGCGACGAGCGGCTGGCCCCGGTGTCGCTGGACCTCGACTTCGACAAGGCCTTCCCGACCGACCGCGTCGGCGCCTACGAGCGGCTGCTGCTCGATGTCATCGCGGGCCGGCTGAACCTGTTCGTCCGCAGCGACGAGCAGGAGCAGGCCTGGGCCTGGGTGATGCCGGTGCTGCAGGCCTGGGACCTGGACGCCCTCGGCCCCCGCCCCTATGCCGCAGGCAGCTGGGGCCCGCCGGCGGCCAGTGCGCTGGTGGCGCGCGACGGCTGCGCCTGGGCCGAGGAACAGTGAGGCGGCGGCACGCCCTCGTGGCCGGTGCGGCGCTGGCCTGGGCGGCCCACCGCGCCGCGGCGCAGCCGACGGCCGGGGCGACGATCCGCGTCGAGCGGGGGGAGAGCCTGAGTCTCGCGCTCGACCGCGCGCGCGCCGGTGACACCGTCGAGCTGGCCGCCGGCGACCACTTCGGCCAGACGGGCGTCGTCGACCAGGGGGCGCTGACGCTGCGCGCCGAGCCCGGCGGCCGCGCGGTGCTGCACGCCGGTGGCCGCCATGCCGAGGGCAAGGCGATCGTCGTCGTGCGTGGTGGCGATGTCCGCGTGCAGGGCATCGAGTTCCGCGGCGCTCGCGTGCCGAACGGCAACGGCGCCGGCATCCGCTTCGAGCGCGGACGGCTGCAGCTTGCCGAATGCGGCTTCTTCGACAACGAGATGGGGCTGCTCTCCGCCAACGACGGCAGCGCCGAGCTGCACGTCGACCGCTGCGAGTTCGGCGAGGCGCCGCGCCATCAGGGGTTCCTGCATCACCTGCTGTACGTCGGCAGCATCCGGCGGCTGGAGCTCGAGCGCAGCCGCCTTTCCGGCGGCTGGCGCGGCCACCTCGTGAAGTGCCGCGCGCGCGAGGCGCGCGTGCGCTGCAACCGGCTCGACGACGGGGTCGGCGGCGAGGCATCGTACGAACTCGAGTTCCCGAACGGCGGCCTCGCCGAGGTCACCGGCAACCTCGTCGTGCAGAGCATGGCGACGCAGAACAGCGCGCTGCTCGCCTACGGAGCCGAGTCGCCGTCGCACGACGCATGCCGGCTGGTGGTGGCGAACAACACCTTCGTCAACGAAGCCGACGCGCCGGCTTGGTTCGTTCGCACCTGGCCCGAGCGGCTGCCGCCCGACGCCGTGGTGGAGGTGAGAGACAACCTGATGATCGGCGCCGCCTTCGACGGCCGCGTCGCCGACGGCAACCGCTGGCTGCCGTTGCACGGGGGATGACCATGCTGGACAGGATTCGCGCTTCGATTCCCGCATTGCCGCCGGCCGAGCAGAAGGTGGCGCGCTTGCTGCTGGCCGAGCCGCGCACCTTCGCGTCGATGCCGGTCGGCGAAATCGCGGCGCGTTCGCGCGTCAGCAAGCCGACCGTCGTGCGCTTCTGCCGCAGCGTCGGCTACGACGGGCTGGCCGACTTCAAGCTCAAGCTCGCCGGCAGCGTCAACGAAGGCGTGCCTTTCGTCCACCGCGCTGTCGACGACGACGACAAGGCCGGGGACCTCGTCGTCAAGCTGGTCGACAACACCGTCAGCGCGCTGCTGCGCTACCGCAACGCCGCCGCCTCGCAATCGGTCGAGCGGGCGATCAGCGCGCTCGCCGAGGCCGGGCGCCGGGGCCGGCGGATCGAGTTCTATGGCGTCGGCAACTCGGGCATCGTCGCGCTCGACGCGCAGCACAAGTTCTTCCGTCTCGGCGTCAACGCCGCCGCGGTCAGCGACGGCCATGTGCAGGTGATGGCGGCGACGATGCTGCAGCCGGGCGACGTCGTTGTCATCGTCTCCAACAGCGGCCGCAGCCGCGACCTGCTCGACGCCGCCGAGATCGCGCGCCGCAAGGGCGCCACGCTGATCGCGATCACCGCCAGCGGGTCACCGCTGTCACGCGAGGTGCAAGGCAGTGCGCATGTGCTGCTGGCCGCCGACCACCCGGAGGACGCCGAACGCTACAGCCCGATGGTGTCGCGCATCCTCCATCTTCAAATCGTCGACATCCTGACCACCGGTGTCGCGTTGCGGCTGGGCAGCGCAAAGCTGCGGCCGGTGCTCGCCGAGATCAAGAAGAACCTGCGCGCGCGCCGTTACGTTGCCGCGTCGAGCGACAACAGCTCACCGACCCCGTAGAGCTGCGCCAGTTCGCGCAGCTTGGCCGGCGCCTGCGCCACCGTGAGCTGCACGCCCCGCTGGCGCGCCATGCGACCGGCATGCAGCAGCAGCGCCACCGCCGAGGTGTCGAACTCGGCCAGTGCCGAGGCGTCGATCTGCAGCGCGCCGCCGGCTGCCGCTTCGAGCGCGGCGTCGATCTGCTGCAGCAGCGCACGGGCCTGCTCGAGCGTGGCGGTGGCGGGCAGCTGCATCGCGGGGTTGGTCAGAGCGAGCGTGGGGGCTTCATTTCCCCGCGGCCTTGTTGCGCTCGACGAGCTTGCCGATCAGGCCGTCGATGCCGCCGGCCGAGAGCTCCTGCGCAAACTGCGATCGGTAGCTGGTGACGAGCCAGATGCCGCCGACGTTGACGTCGATGATCTTCCAGGCGTCGTCGTACTTGTCGAGCCGGTAATCGAGCTTGATCGGCTCGCCCTTGCCGCGCACCTCGCTCTGCACCACCACCTGCGTGCTCTGCGGCACGGGCTGCGTCTTCGTGATCTCGACCGTCTGGTCCTTGATCTGCGTGAGCGCACCGGAATACACGCGCACCAGCAGCGACTTGAACTCGGTCTGCAACCGGCCGCGCTGCTCGGCCGTGGCTTCGCGCCACTTGGGGCCGACCGCGGAACGGGTCATGACCTCGAAGTTGACGCTCGGCATCACCTTGGCGTCGACGAGCGAGGTGATGCGGCCGACATTGCCGGCCTCGATGTCCTTGTCGGCCTTGGCGGCCTCGATCACGTCGCCGGCGATCTTCCTGATCAGCGCGTCGGGCGCCGACTGCGCCGCGGTGGCGCCGACCAGCGACGCCGCCAGCCAGGAGGCGGTGAACAACTTCTTCAGCAGCTTCTTCATGGTTCGCTTCCCTTTCTCGCGCCGGCCTGGCACGGCCAGCCCTCAACGCACGGCGACGCCTGGCGGTTCACTTCTTCGGTGGCGGCGGATCGCCGAAGTCATCGTCGAACTTCGGCAGCGGCGGCGCGCCGTCGTACACCTGGTCGAGCCGGCGGGCGAGGTAGCCGTCGCGCACGAAGCTGTACTTGTCGAGCGAGACGTCGGTGATCAGCTGCGTCGTCGCCAGCAGTTCGGCGCGGACGTTGACGAGCTGAAGCGCCCCCGTCAGATACGGGTTGCCGCCCACCCACAAGCGTGTCGCCGTCGCGCCGCGATCGAGCGGCAACGCCACTGCGTCGCGCAACGACGATGGGCCGAGCAGCGGCAGCACCAGGTAAGGGCCGGATCCGATGCCCCAGGCACCGAGCGTCTGGCCGAAGTCCTCGCTGCGGCGCGGCAGCCTCATCTCGGTCGCCGGGTCGAGCAGCCCGCCGAGCCCGATGAAGGTGTTCGAAAGCACCCGCATCCCCATCTCGAAGCCGCTGCCGACCTTGCCCTGCAGAAAGTGGTTCGCGGTGGACCAGATGTCGCCGAGGTTGCCGAAGAAGTTGCCGACACCGGTGCGCACCATCTGCGGCACGAGGTCGCGCCAGGTCTTCGCCACCGGCTCGATCACCGCCTGGTCGAGCGCCTCGTTGAAGCCGAACATGTGGCGATTGAAGCGCTCCCACGGGTCGGCCGGATTCGACCCGGCGCCCGGGGGAATCGTGGCGCAACCGGACAGGGCCAGCCATGCCAGCAGCGCCGCGGCGGGGCGGGCGGCGGGCGCGACGCGGCGCCCCGGCGAGGGCCGCGCGCTCATTTCTTCTCACCCGGCTTCTCGGCCGGCTGAGCGGTTCCGGCGTCGGCCGCCTTGCCGGTGAGGAACTGGCCGATCAGGTTCTCGAGTACCACCGCCGACTGCGTCTGCGCGATGTTGTCGCCGGACGCGAGGTTCTTGTCGTCGCCGCCCGGTTCGATGCCGATGTACTGGTCGCCGAGCAGACCGGCGGTGAGGATCTTCGCGGCCGAGTCCTTCGGGAACTGGTAGCGGCGGTTGACTTCGATCGCGACCACGCCCTGGAAGCTCTTCGGGTCGAGCGAGATCGACTTCACGCGGCCGACGACGACGCCCGCACTGCGCACCGGCGCGCGCACCTTGAGGCCGCCGATGTTGTCGAAGCGTGCCGTCACCGCGTAGGTGTCGTCGTTGTTCAGCGTCGTCGTCAGGTTGGCCGCCTTCAGCGCGACGAAGACGAGCGCCAGCATGCCCAACACCACGAACAACCCGACCAGCACTTCGATGTTTCGTCTTGCCATTTGTCTTCCCTTGAACCTCAGCGTGTGGTCGAGAACATCATCGCGGTAAGGACGAAGTCCATGCCCAGCACCGCCAGCGACGAGATCACGACCGTGCGCGTGGTGGCGTAGGCCACCCCTTCGGGCGTGGCCTCGGTCTCGTAGCCCTGGTACAGCGCCACCGCGGTGCAGATGACGCCGAAGACCGCGCTCTTGACGACGCCGTTGCCGACGTCGCGCCAGACGTCGACTCCGTTCTGCTGGATCGACCAGAAGTTGCCGGGGTCGACGCCGATCAGCCCGACCGCGACCAGCCAGGCACCGAGGATGCCGATCGCCGAGAACAATGCCGCCAGCAGTGGCATCGAGAGGATGCCGGCGAGGAAACGCGGCGCCAGCACGCGCTGGCGCGGGTCGATGGCCATCAGTTCGAGCGCAGCGATCTGTTCGCCGGCCTTCATCAGGCCGATCTCGGCGGTGAGCGAGGTGCCGGCGCGCCCGGCGAAGAGCAGCGCGGTGACCACCGGCCCGAGCTCTCGCACCAGCGAGAGGTTGACGACGAGGCCGAGCGACTCGGCGGCGCCGAAGGTGTTGAGCGTGTTGTACAGCTGCAGCGCCAGCACGAAGCCGACCGCCATGCCGGAGGCGACGATGATCACCAGCGACCGGTTGCCGATGGCGTGCATCTGCATCACCACCAGGCCGAAGCGGCGCAGCGCCGGCGGCAGCGCACGCAGGAGGTCGACGAAGAACAGCGCCGCATGCCCAAACCCGCGAAGCTCGGCGAGCGCACGTGCGCCCAGCAGCGCCAGCCAGTTCATCGTGCGCCTCCGAGGCCGAAGTCCTCGGCGATGGCAGGTGCCGGGTAGTGGAACTTGACCGGGCCGTCGGGCTCGCCCCGGACGAACTGGCGCACCTCGGGCTCGCTGGAGGCCATCAGCTCTTCCGGCGTGCCCTGGGCGACGACGCGGCCGCCGGCGGCGAGCAGCACCACCCAGTCGCTGATTGCCATGCATTGCGGCACGTCGTGCGAGATGACGAGCGAAGTCGCGCCGGTGACGTCGTTGAGGGTGCGGATGAGCTTCGCGGTGATGCCCATCGAGACCAGGTCGAGGCCGGCGAAGGGTTCGTCGTACATGATCAGCTCGGGGTCGAGCGCGATCGCGCGCGCCAGCGCGATGCGCCGCGCCATGCCGCCCGAGACCTCGCTGATCTTCAGTGCCGCCGCGCCGCGCAGACCGACCGCGTTGAGCTTCATCAGCACGATGTCGCGGATCATCGACTCGGGCAGGTCGGTCATCTCGCGCAGCGGGTAGGCCACGTTGTCGAACACCGTGAGGTCGGTGAAGAGCGCGCCGAACTGGAAGAGCATGCCGAGGCGCCGCCGCAATCGGTAGAGCTGCTCGCGGTCGCGCACGTTGACGACCTCGCCGTCGAAGACGACGCGCCCCTTGTTGGCACGGTGAACGCCGCCGATCAGCCGCAGCAGCGTCGTCTTGCCGCAACCCGAGCCGCCGAGCACCGCCGTCACCCGCCGGCGCGTGAAGCTCAGGCTGATGTCGTTCAGGATGGTGCGACGTTCGTCATAGCCGAACGTCACATGGTCGATCTCGATGAAGCTGTCGGAGTTCAAGCCGGCGGTTGGGCTCGGACAGCCCGTTCCTGGGGTTCATAGGGTTTGTGCGGATGATTCTCGCATGCACCCCCGAGCCCTTCGCCCGGCCCCTGGCGTCGCCGGGGTAAAGCTTCGTCGCCGCTTGTTTCAGCGCGGCAGCGTGCTCGACCCCATCAGGTATTCGTCGACCGCACGCGCCGCTTGGCGCCCTTCGCGGATCGCCCACACCACCAGCGACTGGCCGCGCCGCATGTCGCCGGCGGCGAACACCTTGTCGACGTTGGTCTTGTAGGCCCCGGCGGCCTCGGTTGTCGCGCGCGCGTTTCCGCGAGCGTCCTTCTCGACAGCGAAAGCCTCGAGCACCGCAGGCGCCGGCGAGACGAAGCCCATCGCCAGCAGCACGAGATCGGCCTTGTGCACCTGCTCGCTGCCAGGCACCTCGATCATCCTGCCGCCCTGCCACTGCACCTGCACCGTCTTCAGCGCCGTGACGCGCCCTTTGTCCTTGCCGGTGCCGGCGACAAACTCCTTGGTGGCGATCGCGAACAGACGCTCGCAGCCTTCCTCGTGGCTGGAGCTGGTGCGCAGCTTGATCGGCCAGTAGGGCCAGACGAGCGGCTTGTCCTCGTGCTCGGGCGGCATCGGCATCAGCTCGAACTGCGTCACGCTGGCGGCGCCGTGGCGGTTGCTGGTGCCGACGCAGTCGCTGCCGGTGTCGCCGCCGCCGATCACGATGACATGCTTGCCATCGGCGCGGATCTGGCCCTTGACCTTGTCGCCAGCCACGACCTTGTTCTGCTGCGGCAGGAACTCCATCGCGAAGTGCACGCCGTCGAGCTCGCGGCCGGGCACCGGCAGGTCACGGCTCGCTTCGGCACCGCCGGTCAGCAGCACGGCGTCGAACTCGGCCAGCAGGTCCTTGGCAGAGACCGTGACCTTGGCGTCGTTGGTGACCTTGCTGCCCTCGGGCATCGCACCGACGAGCACGCCGGTGCGGAAGACCACGCCCTCTTCCTTCATCTGCTCGACGCGGCGATCGATGTGCGACTTCTCCATCTTGAAGTCGGGGATGCCGTAGCGCAGCAGGCCGCCGATGCGGCCGTTCTTCTCGTACACCGTCACCGCATGGCCGGCACGCGCGAGCTGCTGCGCAGCCGCCAGGCCGGCAGGGCCGGACCCGACCACCGCGACCTTCTTGCCACTCTTGGCCGCAGGCGGCTGCGGCGCCACCCAGCCCTCGGCCCAGCCCCGGTCGATGATCGTGTGCTCGATGCTCTTGATGCCCACAGGGTCGTCGTTGACGTTGAGCGTGCACGCCGCCTCGCAAGGCGCCGGGCAGACGCGGCCGGTGAACTCGGGGAAGTTGTTGGTCTGGTGCAGCACGTCGAGCGCCTGGCGCCAGTCGCCGCGGTACACGAGGTCGTTGAAGTCCGGGATGATGTTGTTCACCGGGCAGCCGCTGTTGCAGAAAGGCGTGCCGCAGTCCATGCAGCGCGCGCCCTGCACCTTGGCCTGGTCGGCGTTGAGCGCGATGACGAATTCGCTCCATGTCTTCAGCCGCTGCGGCACGGGCTCGTAGCCCTCTTCGAGACGTTCGTATTCGAGGAAGCCGGTGACCTTGCCCATGTGCTTCGATGTCCTGGTGCGATGTATGCAATGTCCGGTAGCTGCCGGCCGCGGCTGCCCGCGGCCGGTGCGCATCACTTGGCCGCTGCGGTGGCGGCAGAGGCCTTGGCCTTCTTCGTCGCTGCGGTGGCTTCGGCCCTGGCGGCCCGTTCGGCGAGCACGCGCTTGTATTCGTGCGGGAAGACCTTGACGAACTTCGAGCGCGATTCCGCCCAGCGGTCGAGGATCTCGCGCGCACGCAGCGACCCGGTCCAGCGATGGTGGTCCTCGACGAGCTTCTTCAGGATCACCTCGTCGGCCGTCTCGCGGTGCCAGCCGGCCGACAGGCCCGGCTGCTCTGCTGCCGGCAGCACCTTGTCGAGCGCCACCATCGAGTGGTTGCAGCGGCGCGAGAACTCGCCGTCCTCGTCGTAGACATAGGCGATGCCGCCCGACATGCCGGCGGCAAAGTTGCGCCCGGTCCGGCCGAGCACGGCGACGGTGCCGCCGGTCATGTACTCGCAGCCATGGTCGCCGGTGCCCTCGACCACCGCCGTCGCGCCCGACAGCCGCACTGCGAAGCGCTCGCCGGCGACGCCGCGGAAGAAGGCCTCGCCGCTGGTGGCGCCGTAGAGCGCGGTGTTGCCGATGATGATGTTCTTCGTGGCGTCGCCGCGGAAGTCGATGCTCGGCCGCACCGCGATGCGGCCGCCGGACAGCCCCTTGCCGGTGTAGTCGTTGGCGTCGCCGATCAGGTACAGCGTGATGCCCGGCGCGAGGAAGGCACCGAAACTCTGGCCGCCAGTGCCTTCGAGCTGCATGAAGATCGTGTGGTCAGGCAGCCCCTCGGGCCGGCGGCGGATCAGCTCCCCGGAAAGCATCGCGCCGACCGAGCGGTTGACGTTGCGCGCGTCCTCCATGAACTGGATCTTCTCGCCGCGCTCGATCGCCGGGCGGCAGCGCTCGATCAGCTTGACGTCGAGGGCCTTGTGCAGGCCATGGTCCTGCTCCTCGACCTGGTAGCGCGGCACGTCCGCCGGCACCGCCGGCTGGTGGAAGACACGCGAGAAGTCCAGGCCCCTGGCCTTCCAGTGGGCAATGCCCTTCTTCGTGTCCAGCAGGTCGGCACGGCCGATCAGCTCGTCGAAGCGGCGGATGCCGAGCTGCGCCATGATCTGGCGCGCTTCCTCGGCGACGAAGAAGAAGTAGTTGACGACATGCTCGGGCTTGCCGGCGAACTTGCGGCGCAGCACCGGGTCCTGCGTCGCCACCCCCACCGGGCAGGTGTTGAGGTGGCACTTGCGCATCATGATGCAGCCCTCGGCGACCAGCGGCGCGGTTGCGAAGCCGAACTCGTCGGCACCGAGCAGCGCGCCGATGACGACATCGCGACCGGTCTTCATCTGGCCGTCGGCCTGCACGCGGATGCGGCCGCGGAGGCGGTTCAGCACCAGCGTCTGCTGCGTCTCGGCCAGCCCCAGCTCCCACGGCGTGCCGGCATGCTTGATGCTGCTCCACGGCGACGCGCCGGTGCCGCCGTCGTGGCCGGCGATCACGACATGGTCGGCCTTGCACTTGGCCACCCCCGCTGCCACCGTGCCGACGCCGACCTCGGACACCAGCTTGACGCTGACGCTGGCACGCGGGTTGGCGTTCTTGAGGTCGTGGATCAGCTGCGCGAGGTCCTCGATCGAATAGATGTCGTGGTGCGGCGGCGGGCTGATCAGGCCGACGCCGGGCACCGAGTAGCGCAGGTAGCCGATGTACTCGCTGACCTTGCCCCCGGGAAGCTGGCCGCCCTCGCCCGGCTTGGCGCCCTGCGCCATCTTGATCTGCAGCTGGTCGGCCGAGACCAGGTACTCGGTGGTGACGCCGAAGCGGCCCGAAGCCACCTGCTTGATCTTGCTGCGCAGGCTGTCGCCGGCCTTCAGCTCGTAGTCGGCCTCGATCACCTTCTTGCCGATCACGTCCGAGACCCTGGTGCCGGCGGTGATCGGGATGCCCTTCATCTCGTTGCGGTAGCGCGCCGGATCTTCGCCGCCTTCGCCGGTGTTGCTCTTGCCGCCGATGCGGTTCATCGCGATTGCGAGCGTCGTGTGCGCCTCGGTTCCGATCGATCCGAGGCTCATCGCCCCGGTGGCGAAACGCCGGACGATCTCGCTCGCGGGCTCCACTTCGTCGATCGGCACCGCCTTCGCGGGGTCCACCTTGAACTCGAACAGGCCGCGCAGCGTCATGTGGCGGCGGCTCTGGTCGTTGATCAGCTGCGCATACTCCTTGTAGGTGTCGAAGCGGCCGGAACGCGCGCTGTGCTGCAGCTTGGCGATCGCGTCGGGCGTCCACATGTGCTCCTCGCCGCGCGTGCGCCAGGCGTACTCGCCGCCGGCGTCGAGCATGGTGGCCAGCGTCGGGTCGCTGCCGTAGGCGGCGGCGTGCATGCGCAGCGCCTCTTCGGCGACTTCGAAGACGCCGATGCCACCGACCTGGCTGGCGGTGCCGCGGAAGTACTTCTCGACGAAGTCCTTCTCGAGCCCGATGGCCTCGAAGATCTGGGCACCGCAGTACGACATGTAGGTGCTGATGCCCATCTTCGACATGATCTTCGAGAGACCCTTGCCGATCGCCTTGACGTAGTTGTAGATCGCCTTCTCGGCCGAGAGCTCGGCCGGCAGCGCGGAGTGCATCGCGGTCAGCGTCTCGAGGGCAAGGTAGGGGTGGATGGCCTCTGCGCCGTAGCCGGCCAGCACCGCGAAGTGGTGCACCTCGCGCGCCGATCCGGTCTCGACAACGAGGCCGGCAGTGGTGCGCAGGCCCTCGCGCACCAGGTGGTGGTGGATCGCCGACAGCGCCAGCAGTGCCGGGATCGCGACCCGCTCGCGGTCGGCGGCGCGGTCGCTGAGGATGAGGATGTTGTGGCCGCCGCGAATCGCGTCGACCGCCTCGGCGCAAAGCGACGCAAGCTTGGCCTCGACCCCCTCGCGTCCCCAGTCCACCGGGTAGGTGATGTCGATCGTGTGGCTCTTGAACTTGCCGTGGGTGTGGCGCTCGATCGACCGCAGCCGTGCCATGCCGGCGAAGTCGAGGATCGGCTGCTCGACCTCGAGCCGCATCTGCGGGTTGACGGCGTTGATGTCGAGCAGGTTCGGCCGCGGCCCGATGAAGCTGTTGAGGCTCATCACGATGGCTTCGCGGATGGGGTCGATCGGCGGGTTCGTGACCTGTGCGAACAGCTGCTTGAAGTAGTTGTAGAGCGGCTTGTTTTTGTCCGACAGCACCGCCAGCGGCGAGTCGTTGCCCATCGAGCCGACTGCCTCCTCGCCGTTGGCGGCCATCGGCGCGAGCAGGAACTTGATGTCCTCCTGCGTGGTGCCGAAGGCCTGCTGGCGGTCGAGCAGGCTCTCGCGAAAAGGGGGTGCGGCGTCGCCCTCGGCTTCGATCGAGTCGAGCCGGATGCGGACGTTCTCGATCCATTGCCGGTACGGCTTGGCCGACGCGAACTGGTTCTTCAGCTCCTCGTCGTCGACGATGCGCCCCTGCTCGAGGTCGATCAGGAACATCTTGCCCGGCTGCAGCCGCCACTTCTTCGCGATGCGGTTCTCGGGGATCGGCAGCACGCCGCTCTCGCTGGCCATCACGACGAGGTCGTCGTCGGTGACAAGGTAACGCGCCGGCCTCAGGCCGTTGCGGTCGAGCGTGGCGCCGATCTGCTTGCCGTCGGTGAAGACCATCGCCGCCGGGCCGTCCCAGGGTTCGAGCATCGCGGCGTGGTATTCGTAGAACGCCCGCCGGCGCTCGTCCATCAGCTCGTGCTGCTCCCACGCCTCGGGGATCATCATCATCGCGGCATGCGCCAGTGGATAGCCGGCCATCACCATCAGTTCGAGCGCGTTGTCGAAGGTGGCGGTGTCGCTCTGGCCCTCGAAGCTGATCGGGTAGAGCTTCTTCAGGTCGTCGCCGAGAACCGGCGAATTCATCACCCCTTCGCGGGCGCGCATCCAGTTGAAGTTGCCCTTGACGGTGTTGATCTCGCCGTTGTGCGCAACCATGCGGTAGGGGTGCGCGAGCGGCCACTCGGGGAAGGTGTTGGTCGAGAAGCGCTGGTGCACGAGCGCCAGCGCCGACACCACCCGCGGGTCGGCGAGGTCGCGGTAGTACTGGCCGACCTGATCGGCGAGCAGCAGGCCCTTGTAGATCACGGTGCGGCAACTCATGCTCGGCACGTAGTACTCGCGGCTGTGCGTGAGCTTGAGCTTCTGGATCGCGGCGCTCGCGGTCTTGCGGATGACGTAGAGCTTGCGCTCGAGCGCATCCGGAACGATCACGTCGGCACCGCGGCCGATGAAGATCTGGCGGATCATCGGCTCCTTCGCGCGCACCGCCGGCGACATCGGCATCGAGCGGTCGACCGGCACGTCGCGCCAGCCGAGCAGCACCTGGCGCTCGGCCTTCACCGCACGTTCGAGTTCGTTCTCGCAGGCCAGCCGCGATGCATGCTCCTTGGGCAGGAAGATGATGCCGACGCCATACTCGCCCGGGGGTGGCAGGATGACGCCCTGCGCCGCCATTTCGGCGCGGTAGAAGTCGTCCGGCATCTGGATCAGGATGCCGGCACCGTCACCCATCAGCACGTCGGCGCCGACGGCGCCGCGGTGGTCGAGGTTCTCGAGGATCTTCAGCCCCTGCTCGACGATCGAGTGCGACTTGATGCCCTTGATGTGCGCAACGAAGCCGACCCCGCAAGCGTCGTGCTCGTAGGCCGGGGCGTACAGGCCGCGCTCGGCAGCAGCGTGTCGTTCGCGGTCGGTAACGGGGGCGTTCACAGACATGGCGGCTCCGGTGCGCTCGCGTGCGGCGCGGTGGGCAAGCGGTGGAAGAGGGCCGCCAGCCTACCGCAGTGCAGCAAGAGGATCAATCGCAATTAAATGGGGCCAGACCCCAGTTAATGAGACTCAGGAGTCCAGGGCTCGAATAAATAGGGACATATCAATGGGCCGCGCCACCGATGCATCCTTGACGCGCATGCACGCCGCGTGCCCAGTACCGCCGGCTGCTTTGGGCAGCCATCAGCCGCCGCTCGCCCGCGGCGGACGCCCCCTTGGGCGCGGCCGTGACGGCCGGCCGGCCACGGCGGCAGCCGCTGCGAAGTCGGCGCCGCCAACGACCCAGCCGCCCAGCGTCGCACGGCGCAGCTCGTCAGCGCGAGGCGTTGGCAGCCCGGTTGCGAGAAGCCGGCGGTAGGCACCTTCACGCTCGAACGGTGTGTTCCCCAACGCCCAGTAGGCGGGCGGGTCGGTGAGCGACGGGTCGCGAGCGTCGCCGGTGTGATGCGCGAAGCTGGTGACGCCGGATTCGTCGCTCATGCCATCAACCCACAGCATCGCCTCCAGGCAGGTCCGATCGGGCTCCACCGCGGCACAGCGAAAGCGGCCCTCCCACAGCGTACCCCTGCCGGAGTGGCGTCGGTTGTATGCGCTCACATAGCTTCGACCCACATGCTGCATCAGCCGCGACAGCGCGACCGCGTCGGGCGGGGTCAGCAGCAGCCGTACCTCGCAGGTGCCGAGTGCATAGGCGTGCAGCCGCAGCCCCCCCGCGGCCAAGCCGACGCGCAGCGCGTCGAGGTAGGCTTGGCGGTCGACGTGGTCGACGAATGCCGGGCGGCCGGCAAGAGCAAACTGCACCACCAGATGCGGTTGCCCGGTCAGCACCAACCGCGGCAGGCGAGCCATGCTCAGACGGCGGCGTCGAACAGCCGCTGGCCGGTCAGCCGCTGGTGTTCCCGCAGGGCGAACCGATCGGTCATGCCGGCGATGTAGTCGGCCACGGCGCGCGGCCGGTCTTCGGTGCTGGCAAAGCTGTCGGGCATCTCGTTCGGCGCGGCGCTGTAGGCCACGAACAGCTCCGCGACGACGCGGCGACCGAGCGCCGTGGTTTGCACCACCTGCGGGTGGCGGTACAGAGCGGCGAAGAGAAAACGCTGGAGTTGGGTGCACTGCGCCCGCATCGGCGCGGCGAAAGCCGCCAGCGTCGGCAGTTCGCGCAGCGCGTCGACATCGCGAGGGTCGTGCCCGGCCACCGCCTTGGCGGTGGTCTCGACGAGGTCGTGAATCTGCGCTGCCAGCATGCGGCGCAAGGTCTCGAAGAGCAGGCGTCGGCCGGGCATCGCCTCGATCTGCGGGTGCTCGGCCAGAACGCGGTCGCGCCACTGCACGAACAGCGCTACCTCGTCGAGCTGGGCATGGGTGAGCAGCCCCGATCGCAGGCCATCGTCGACATCGTGTGCGTTGTAGGCAATCTCGTCGGCGAGGTTGACGATCTGGGCCTCCAGCGAGGGCTGGGTGCCGTCGACAAAGCGTTGCCCCGGACCGCCGGGTTCGGCGGCGATCAGCCGCCTGGCGTTCCTGGGCGAGCAGTGCTTCAGGATGCCTTCGCGGGTCTCGAAGCTCAGGTTCAAGCCGTCGAACGCCGCATAACGCTGCTCCAGCTTGTCCACGACGCGCAGGCTCTGCAGGTTGTGCTCGAAGCCGCCGTGCCCGCGCATGCAGTGCGCCAGGGCCTCCTGGCCGGCGTGGCCGAAGGGGGTGTGTCCGAGGTCGTGCGCCAGTGCCAGTGCCTCGGCCAGGTCCTCGTTCAGCCGCAGTCGCCGGGCGATCGATCGCGACAGCTGCGCCACCTCGATCGAGTGCGTCAGCCGCGTGCGGAAGAGGTCACCCTCGTGGTTGACGAAGACCTGCGTCTTGTACATCAGCCGCCTGAATGCGCTGCTGTGCACGATGCGGTCGCGGTCGCGCTGGTGCTCGTTTCGGTAGGGGTCGGCAGGCTCGGGCAGCCGGCGGCCGCGACTGCGCGCCGGGTCGCAAGCGTGGCGGGCCAGGTCGCTCACACTGCCGCGCTGCTGTGCTCGGCGATCACTTCCCGCACCAGCGAGTCGGGCGCTGCACGCATGCCGGCGCGGCCGACCTGCTCGATGACGACGAAGCGGATCTCTCCCGCCTCGGCCTTCTTGTCGACGCGCATCAGCTCGAGGTAGCGGTCGCCGCCGAGCGGTGGGCCCTTTACCGGCAGCCTGGCTCGCGCCAGCAGCACAGCGATACGGCCGACGAAGTCCCGGGGCACCAGCCCGAGGCGCACCGACAGCTCGCTGGCCATCACCATCCCGGCAGCCACCGCCTCGCCATGCAGCCAGGAACCGTAGCCGGCACCGGCCTCGATGGCATGACCGAAGGTGTGGCCGAAGTTGAGTATTGCGCGCAGACCGACTTCACGCTCGTCCTCACCGACGACGGCCGCCTTGATCTCGCACGAACGACGGATCGCGTGCTCCAGCGCGTCGGGATCGCGACGCAGCAGCGCGTCGAGGTTCTCTTCGAGCCAGCCGAGGAAGGCTGGATCGGCGATCGGCCCGTACTTGATGACCTCTGCGAGCCCGGCGGCGAACTCGCGCGCCGGCAGCGTGGCCAGCAGATCGAGGTCGCACAGCACACGAAGGGGCTGGTAGAAGGCGCCGATCATGTTCTTCCCGAGCGGGTGATTGATCGCGGTCTTGCCGCCTACCGACGAGTCGACCTGTGCGAGCAACGTCGTCGGCACCTGCACGAAGGGCACACCGCGCATGTAGCAGGCGGCGGCAAAACCGGTGACGTCGCCGACCACGCCCCCCCCGAGGGCGAAGAGCATGGTCTTGCGGTCGCAGCCACGAGAGAGCAGGTGATCGAAGACGAGGTTCAGCGTCTGCCAGGTCTTGAACACCTCCCCACTCGGCAGCGCCAGCAGCGAGACCTGGCCACAACGACCCGAAAGCGCGGCCTCCAGCGCCGCGGCATGCAGCGGCGCCACGGTCGTGTCGCTGACGATCACGGCCTGTGACGCGACGGGCAGGCCTTCGAAGCTCGCCGGGCTGGCGAGCAGCCCGCCGCCGATGTCGATGCGGTAGTGACGGCTACCGGTGGCCACGGTCACCGATGCGGCCGGGCTGCGGTGCGCCTGACTCATGGCGAGCGAGTGTACGGTGGCGCTGCGCCACCGCAGTCAGCCAGGGCCGGGGGTGCCGGGTTCGCGCCGGTCATTCACAGGCGGCGGCTCGACGAGACCGGCCAGCTCGAGCTGCATCAGCACCATGCCGGTCAGCGCCTGCACCGAGGGCCTGGCCGCTTCGATCACGTAGTGCGCGGTGCGCCGGTAGAGCGGGTCACGCTCGCGATAGAGCTCGCGCAGGCGCCGCAACGGGTCGTCGACCTGGAGCAGCGGCCGCTGCGTGTCGTGCCGCAGCCGCCGCGCCAGGTCTTCCGGGCTGGAACGCAGGTAGAAGACATGCGTGCGCGAGTGCAGCGCGTTGCGGGTCGACGGCCGCAACACCGCACCCCCACCGGTGGCGAGCACCAAGCTCGAGCCCTCGGTCAGCTCGTCGATGACCGCCTGTTCGACATCGCGGAACGACTCTTCGCCATGCCGGGCAAACCAGTCGCGCACCGGCATCCCGAGGCGCTGCTCGATCACCGCGTCGCTGTCGGCGAACTGCAGCCCGAGCTGCTTCGCGAGCTGCCGCCCGACCGTCGACTTGCCCGCGCCGGGCATGCCGACGAGGGAGACGACCAGGGCGTTAATTGGCGTCGGTGCAGACGGTTGAGCGACCGTACGGGCTCACCGCGAACGCGGGTGGCGCGGGCTCGACGAGGATGGCTTCCGCCGGAAATGGGAGGTTTCCAACGCCCCACAGCGACCCGACGTAGCGTGCACGCGATTCGGTGCCGAACACGCCCGAGGCCGTCACGGTGATCATGAAGTCCACCCAGGACGCGAGGTTGCGGCCGTACTCGATTTGCAGCACCGCGAGACCGTTGGCATCGGTCTTTGACGAGCCCACCATCTTCACCGCGACGTCGGACTTCCTCGGATCGAGGTCACCGTTCCAGTTGAGGTCTTCCTGCCGCGCCGGAAGCGCGGGCGCCAGACCACCGGCCGAGAACGTACCCGCTTCGCGGACGCCGTTTCGGTTGATGTCCTCGTTCGGGCACATCGGTTGACCGGGTGTGGCAGGGTTCGCCTCGCGCGCCCAACCCGAGCCGGTCCACGAATAGACCTCTCCCGAGTCGAGCGTCATCTCCTGCGCCCAGAAGCGACCGTTCCAGCGATAGAAGCCCTTGTAGTAGGCCGTGAGGTCGATCGATGGCGTGATCTGAACATCCGGCTTTGCCTGGCCGGCCGAGTCGACCACCATCACCACGTACTCTTTGATGTAGGTGAGATTGTTGATGCCTGACTTGACAAACTCGTTGGTGCGAATGCTCACCGCGAGCGCCTCTGACGACACCGTCAACGTGGTTTGCGCCGACCGGGGAACGCCGTCACAGGCGTTCACCCCACCACCGCCGAAGTCGCCGATGTCGTAGCAGGCACGGATGGTCACGCCGTTAGTCGGACTCGACCGCTGACCGGGAGTGAACGTGGCACGCGCGATCCCGTTGTCGTCGGAGTAGGCATAACTTCCGACCCAGGACACAACCCCGTCGGTGTTGGTGGTATTGCCGGCAAGGTCGAATCGCACGCGCACACGGGGCACCGGCCTGTTGTTGACCCCCAAGAACAGGGCCCGGACCTCCACCTGATTGCTGGTGCTGCCGACGCTGTTGACGCTGACCACGCTGGGCGTCGGTGAGACGGAGGCGGACTGCGGCACCTCGGGGGCCGGAGCGACGCCGGTTCCCAGTGCCGAGACGGTGACGGGCTGGGCCCGTTGGTCGCCCGCGGCGACTGCCACGATCTCGATGTTCGCGGCCGCAGCCGGCGCCGTGTACGTGTACCGGAACTTGCCGTTCAGATCTGTCCGGCCGCTCAGCGTCGGCAGGCCGGTGCCGGTGACGGTGATCGCCTGGTTCGCCATCGCGATGCTGTTGAAATCGACCAGCGTGTACTCGACGAGGTTGCCCGTCGACCCGGCGGTCACCAGAGGCGAGGCCGAGACCGTCAGCCGGGCGCCCGTGACGGCAAACGAGGCCGTGCGTGTCAGCGTCCCGCTGGTGGCGGTGACCGTGATCACCCGGTTGCTGCGATCGGCCCCGATGCCGATCGTCGCGGTCACCACGCCCGCTGCATTGGTGACGGTGCCGCTGACCGCGGCGGTGGCGCTCGAATCCACCGCGAACGTCACCGGAATGCCGGCTACGACATTGCGGTTGCGGTCGACTGCGGTGGCGGTGGCGACGATCGTCGAACTGCCTCCGTTGGTGACGCTCGGCGCGCTCAGCGTCAGGCTCAAGTCGTCGGCCACCGGATTCGGCGCTCCGGTCTCGGTGACCACACGCAGCACCGTGCTCGTCGTGACCGACCCGGCCCTTGCGGTGACCGTGATCTCGCGATTGGTACGGTCGGAGCCGATGCCAATCGTCGCGACCACCTTGCCGGTGTCGTCGGTCTTCGTCGCGCTTGCCGAGACGATGGCGTTGTTGTTCACCGCCACCGTGAGGTCGACGTTGGGAACGCCGTTGCGGTTGGCGTCGACGGCGGTGACCGTGGCGGTCACCGTGGAGGCGCCGGTGTTGCTGATCGTTCCCGAGCTGAGCACGACGACGACGTCGGCCACCGTCGGCGACGGCGCCGGCCCGACGATCGGCGTTCCCGCACTGCCACCGCCACCGCCGCAGGCGCCCAGCGTCAGCAGCAAGACCACCGACCAAAGCCGCTTCACGAAACTCATATCCGCATCCCTAAATGCCAAACGGACTCATCGCACGGCCGAACGATCGGTGACGATCTTCGGCGTGATGAAGACCAGCAGTTCGGTCTTGTTCGCCACCCGCGACTTGTTCCTGAACAGGTAGCCGATGAACGGCAGGTCGCCGAGCAACGGTACCTTGTTGACCTCGTCGCGCTCGTCCTGGGTGAAGATGCCGCCGATCACGACGGTGCCGCCGTTCTCGACCAGCACTTGCGTGTCGACCTTCTTGGTGTTGATCGCCGGGCCGGCGTTGGGCGTGTTGGCGCCGCGGCTGTCCTTGCTGACATCGAGCTTCATGATCACGTTGCCCTCGGGCGTGATCTGGGGAGTGACCTCGAGCCGCAGCGCCGCCTTGCGGAACTGGATCGACGTCGCCCCGCTCGACGTGGCCACCTGGTACGGGATCTCCTCGCCCTGCTCGATGCTCGCCTTCTGCTGGTCGGCAGTGACGACGCGAGGGCTCGAGACGATCTTGCCCTTGCCCTCGGACTCCATCGCCGAGAGCTCGAGATTCAGGAAGCGGTTGGCGGCGGCGCTGAACAGTGAGAGCCCGAACGTGGCCGCGGCGGCGCCCAGCGTGCTTGTGTTCGCAGGGAGGTTGACGAACTGGGTGTTCGAGAAGTCGACCTGAGGGGCCTGGTTGGTTTGGTAGCCGATCGCGGAGTAGTTGCCGCCGACGACGATGCGATTGCTGCCCCCGATGGAGTAACCCGGAAGCCCACCGGCGATGCCGCGGTTGTCCGATGCTCCCAGTTTGATGCCCAGCGCCCGGCCGAACGAGTCCTCGGCCTCGACGATGCGCGCCTCGATCAGGACCTGCCGCACCGGGATATCGATGCGTGCGATCAGCGCGGTGATCTCTTCCAGCTTCGACGGAATGTCGGAGACGAAGAGCTGGTTGGTCCGCGTCTCGTAGATCACGCTGCCGCGATGCGACAGGATTCGCGTGATCTGGGCGCCTGGCGCCGCTGCCTGGCCCGCCATCTGGCCGGTCAGGCCCTTGGCCACGTCCTCGGCGCGGGTGTAGTTCAGCTGGAACGACTGCGTCCGCAGCGGCTCGAGCTCGGCGACTTTCTTCTTGGCCTCGAGGTCCACCTGCTCTTTTGCCGCGAGTTCGTCTTTGGGGGCGATCCACAGCACGTTGCCCGACTTGCGCACGCCCAGGCCCTTGCTCTGCATGATGATGTCGAGCGCCTGGTCCCACGGCACGTCCTTCAGCCTCAGCGTGACGTTTCCCGTCACGGTGTCGCTGGTGACGACGTTGAAGTTCGTGAAGTCGGCAATCACCTGCAGCAGCGCGCGAACCTCGATATTCTGGAAGTTCAGCGACAGCTTCTCGCCGGTGAAGCCCGGGCCCTGGGTGAGCTTGTTCGGGTCGACCTTCATCGGCCTGACCTCGAGAACGAACTGGTTGTCTGTCTGGTAGGCGCTGTGCTCCCAAGCACCGCGCGGTTCGACGACCATGCGCACGCGGTCGCCGGACTGGAAGGTCGAGATGCTGTTCACCGGCGTGCCGAAGTCGGTGACGTCGAGCCGCCGCCGCAGGCTGTCGGGCAGCGACGAGCGCAGGAACTCGACCACCAGGCTCTGGCCCTGCTGGCGGATGTCGACACCCACCTGCGGGCTGGGCAAGCCGACGATGACACGCCCGGCGCCGTCGGCGCCGCGGCGGAAGTCGATCTCGCGCAGCCCCATCACCTCGGTGCTGGATGGCGGCGGCGGGGCAAACTGCGTCGGCTGGGTGGCCGCGGCCGCTGCGGAGGCCGTCGGGTCGAGCAGGATCAGCAGCGCCTTGCCGTCGATCTGGGCGCGGAAGTTGGCGGCCTGCTTCAGATTCAACACGAGCCGGGTGCGTTCACCCGCCTGCGCGACGCTCACCGACCGCAGATTGCCCTGGTTGATGTCCAGGCTGCTGCGACCGAGCGCGTTGCCGACGTTCGGCAGGTCGATCGCGATACGGGGAGGCGTCTGGATCGAGAAGCCGTTGGGCACCATCGCCAGCGGTTCGCTCAGCTCGACCCTCACCACCTCGGCGCCAGCCTGCTGCGAACTGGTGATCGACTGGATCGCGTTCTGCGCCCAGGCAATGGCCGGCAACGCGCACCAGGCCGCGGCGCCGGCAATAGCGGCCACCGTGACGCGCCACTTGGACATGTTGGATTTCTCCTGAGTCGTTCTCATCGCGCCCTCTCCTGCAACTGCAGGGTGCCGAGCCTCTCGATCCACTCCCCGGCGGCGTCCTGCACCACTTCGCGAAGCGTGACCTCGGTCTCGGTGATCTTCGCGACGCGGCCGTAGTTCTGCCCGAGGTAGTCGCCGACCTTGATCTGGTAGAGCAGGTTGTCCACCCTCAGCAGCGCGTAGGGCTGCCCTTCCTTCGTGAAACTGCCGACCATGCGCATGCTGTCGAGCGGGTAGGCCTCGAGCGGCTCTTTGCGGCGGTTGATCTCGGAGGCGAGCAGCGAGTTGGGCTGCCGTGCCTCCTGCTTGAGCGCGACCGTCAGCTTCTGGTTGCTAAAGGGGTCGACCGCCTGCGCCGACTGGTACGGCTGGGGGTCGAACTTCTTCGGCGGCTGCAACGGCGAGACGTTGGGCTTGACCTCGCGACGCTGCTGCTCCATCCACTGCTGCAGTTCCTCCTGTTCGGTCCCGCAGGCACCCAGCAGCGCGACGACGGCCAACGCCGGCAGCAGCGAGTGGTGGCGGATGCTCATTTCTTCGGCCCCGTCTTCGCTGCCGCGGCCTTCTTCTGCTCGGCGACCTCGGCGGCGTCGAGGTAGCGATAGGTGCGCGCGATGGCATCCATGTACAGCGTTCCGCCGGCGTCGCGTCCGGTACCGGGGACGATCGTCAGGTTGTGCAGCGTGACGATGCGCGACAGATTTGCGATGTCGGCCGCGAAGGCGCCGATGTCGTGGTACTTGCCCGATACACGCAACGTGATCGGCAGTTCGGCGTAGTAGTCCTTCACCGCCACCTGGCCGGGGCGGAACAGTTCGAACAGCAACCCGCGCCCGAGGCCGGCCTGGTTGATGTCGGAGAGCAGCGCATCCATTTCGGCCTTGCCGGGCAACTGCTTCTCGAGCTGGGTGACGTATTCCTGCACTTGCAGCTTTTGCTTTCTCAGCTCGCCCAGATTGACCGCCTGCGCCAGCTTGCCGCGGTAGTCCTGCTTCAGTCCGGGCTCCTTGCCCCGCTCGGTCTCGAGCTCGACCATCGCGCCGTCGACGAAGAACCACCATCCCGCCAGCACCACCACCCCCACCATGGCGGCGAAGGCAGCCAGCTTCGGCAGCAACGGCCATTGGCCAGGCTCGCGGCTGTTCAGCCCACGGAACTGCGATACCGCTTCGTCGAGCAGCCCGCTCGCGTCGAAGCTCAGCGATGAGGGTTTGCCTGCCATGGAACCTCTTCAGGACGCCTTCGCCGGAGCCGGCGCTGCCGGCGCGCCCGCGGGCGCCGCCGTCGGCTGCTTGATGCGGACACGCAGCGAGAACTCGAACAGCCGGCGCTGCTCGCGGTTCGCGGTGGTCAGCGTCACGGCCTTGATCTCGACGAGCTCGGGCTGCTCGAGCCAGGGCGAGCTGTAGAGCAGATTGCGCAGCAGCTCCGACACCCGCTCGTTGGTCTGCGCGATGCCCGTCACCGCGACGACGTTGGCGGTCTGGCGCACCGACTGCAGGTACACCCCTTCGGGAGCCTGCTTGACCAACTCGTCGAGCAGGCGCACCGGCGTGTTGCGGTCGGTCTGCAGATCTTCGACCGCCTTCTGACGGGCCTTCAGGGCCTCGATTTCGGCCCGCAGCGTCGCGATGTCCTTGATCTGAAGCTCCAGCCGCTGGATCTCGGTGCGCAGGAACTGGTTGCGCGCCATCTGCTGCGCGACCATCTGCTGCAGCACGAAGTACCAGGCGCCGACGATCGCCGCCCCGACCAGCGCGGCCACCGCCAACCCGACGAAGAAGGCCTGCTTGCGTTGGCGGCGCTTCTCTTCGCGGTGCGGCAGCAGGTTGATCAGGATCACTGCACGAACCTCCGCATCGCCAGGCCGCAGGCCGTAAGGTACGACGCCGCTTCGCGCCGCACGCGATTCTCTCGAACGCTCGAGCTGAGGTGCATGTTGTCGAACGGGTTCACGACCATCGACGCGAAGCCGGTCAGTTCGGTGACGCGGTCCTTCAACCCGGGCAACGTCGCTGTGCCACCGGCCAGCATCACGTAGTGCACCTTGTGATGCGGCGTGCTGGTGAAGAAGTACTGCAGCGCGCGCCCGATTTCCTGCGACAGGCTGTCGACAAACGGCGAGAGGATCGTTGATTCGTAGTCCTCGGGCAGGTCGGCGGCGAGCTTCTTCTGCTCGGCCTCCTCGAACGAGAACCCGTACTGGCGGGAGATCAGCTGCGTGAGCTGCGAGCCACCGAAGGCCTGGTCGCGGTCGTACAGCTGCTCGTCGTCACGAAGCACCTTCAGGCTGGTGGTGTCGGCACCGATCTCGAACAGCGCGACCAGCGCGTCGCGGCCCTCGTTGGGCAGCGCAGCGATCACCCGGCTCATTGCCAGGCGGGAGGCATGCGACTCGATGTCGAGCACGATCGGCTTCAGGCCGGCCGCCTCGGCCAGCCCCTGGCGGTCTTGCACGCGGTCCTTGCGCGAGGCCGCGATCAGCACCTCGACATCGCCGAGTGACGTCGGGCTCGGGCCGATCACGCAGAAGTCCAGGCTCACTTCGTCCAGCGAGAACGGGATGTACTGGTTGGCCTCGCTCTCGACCTGCAGTTCCATCTCTTCTTCGCGAAGGCCGGCGGGCAGCATGATCTTTTTGGTGATCACGGCCGACTGCGGCATCGCCATCACGACGTTTTTCGTGCGCGTGCCGCTCTTGCTGACCACCCTGCGCACCGCCTCGGCAACCTCGTCGAACTTCTCGATCTGGCCGTCGGTGATCCAGCCCTTCTCGAAAGGCTCGAGGGCAAACCGCTCGAGGACGTATTCACCCGACATGTTCTGGCCGAGTTCGACCAGTTTGACGCTGGACGAACTGACGTCCAGCCCGAACATCGGCGGATGCTTGCGGCCGAGAAACCGGTCCAGAAAACTCACTTCAAGGCACTCCTCGCGCACTTGGACAAGCCGCCAAGCTTGTTAAGAAGTTACTTCAATGCTAGCAGTAAAGCCCTTGCCCGCCAATGAGAAATGGCGCCACAAAAGCGGTGAGTCGTTGTGATTGGCCGACGAAAAACATCGCAGCTGAAACAAGCCGCAATGCAAAACCAAGGGTTTGTACTTAGTCGATCGAATCCCTTGTGCAGCATGTCACAGCCAGCCGCGATGCAGTGCCCGCCGAGATTGCCGATGGCCACCTTCCTATAATTCCGCCGGCCGTTGTTGCCGGGGCAACCATGCCCGAAGCCGAGACCGATTCCCCCGCCCCATCTCCCGCGCCCGGTCGCACGGCTCGATCCATGCCACGGTGGCTGCGGTCGCTGCTGCGCACGGCCGGCGCAGCGGGATTGGTTTCGCTTTCCGCGCTCGCCTCGGTGGTGCTGCTGGTCGGGGTGGCGCTCGCGGTCGCCTTCCCGAACCTGCCCGAGATCAGCAGCCTGACCGACTACCGCCCGAAGCTGCCGTTGCGCGTGTGGTCGGCCGACGGCGTGCTGCTCGGCGAGTACGGTGAGGAGCGCCGCAACTTCACGCCGATCGGCCAGATCCCGCAGGTGATGAAGGACGCGGTGCTCGCCGCCGAGGACGCTCGCTTCTACCAGCACGGGGGGGTCGACTACAAGGGTGTCGTCCGCGCCGCGATCGAGAACCTGCGCGACGCCCGCAGCCAGGGCGCGTCGACGATCACGATGCAGGTGGCGCGCAACTTCTACCTCAGCACCGAGAAGACCTTCACCCGAAAGATCTACGAGATCCTGCTCGCACTGAAGATCGAGAGCCTGCTGACGAAGGACCAGATCCTCGAGCTGTACATGAACCAGATCTTCCTCGGCCAGCGCGCCAGCGGGTTCGCGGCCGCAGCGGAGATCTACTTCGGCAAGCCGCTCAAGGACGTCACCGTGGCCGAGGCGGCGATGCTCGCCGGCCTGCCGAAGGCGCCTTCGGCCTACAACCCGATCACCAACCCGAAGCGGGCGACGGTGCGGCAGCGCTACATCGTCGGCCGGATGTACGAAAACGGCTTCATCACCGAGCAGCAGCACGACGACGCCCTCGAGCAGACGCTGAGGTACCGCACCCAGACCCAGAGCGCGGTGCACGGTGAGTTCGTCGCCGAGAACGCACGCCAGCTGGTGTTCGCGCAGTACGGCGAAGAGACCTACACCCGCGGTCTCAACGTGCACCTGACGGTGAATTCGGTCGACCAGACCGTGGCCTACCGCGCGCTCCGCCGTGGCCTGATGGACTACGAACTGCGGCAGGTCTACCGCGGCCCCGAGGCCTATGTCGACCTTCCGGCCAACCCGTCGCTGATCGACACCCGCGTCGCCGAGGCGCTGGCCGAACACCCGGACAACGACGACCTGCGCGCCGCGGTGGTGCTCGAGGCATCACCGCGCAGGGTGGTGGTGATGCTGCAGAGCGGCGACACCGTCACCGTCACCGGCGAGGGGCTGCGCCCGGTGACCTCCGGGCTCTCGGAGCGGGCGGGGCCCAAGGTGCAGATCCGTCGCGGCGCCATCGTGCGCTTGCTCGCCGGACCGAAGGGCAACGACTGGCGGCTGACCCAGCTGCCCGAGGTCGAGGGCGCGGTGGTCGCCCTCGATCCGCGCAGCGGGGCCATCCGGGCCCTCGTCGGCGGTTTCGACTTCGGCAAGAGCAAGTTCAACCATGTCACGCAGGCCTGGCGCCAGCCAGGGTCGAGCTTCAAACCGTTCATCTACTCGGCCGCTCTCGAGAAGGCCTTCACGCCGGCCACGGTGGTCAACGACGCGCCACTGTTCTTCGATGCCGACGCCACCGGCAGCCTGCCCTGGGAGCCGAAGAACTACGACGGCAAGTTCGAGGGCCCGATGCCGCTCCACACCGCGCTCGCGAAGTCGAAGAACATGGTCTCGATACGCGTCCTGCAGGCAGTGACGCCGGCCCACGCGCAGGAGTGGATCCAGCGTTTCGGCTTCGAGGCCGACAAGCACCCGGCCTACCTGACGATGGCGCTGGGCGCCGGATCGGTGACGCCGCTGCAGATGGCCACCGCGTACAGCGTGTTCGCCAACGGTGGGCTCCGCGTCACCCCGCACCTGATCGCCCGTGTCAGCGACGGCAAGGGCCGCACGCTGGTGGAGAGCCCCCCGAGACCGATCGACGAGTCGGCACGCGTGCTCGACGAGCGCAATGCCTTCGTGATGACGGCGCTGCTCCAGGGCGTGACTCGCGCGGGTACCGCCGCGCGCGCGCAGCAGGTGCTCAAGCGCTCCGACATCTTCGGCAAGACCGGCACCACCAACGACTCCAATGACGCCTGGTTCGCCGGTTATCACGCGACGCTCACCGCAGTGGTCTGGATCGGCTACGACACACCGAGGAAGCTCGGCGACCGCGAGACCGGCGGCGGGCTTGCGCTGCCGGTGTGGATCGAGCTGATGCAGCATGCGTTGAAGGGCCAGCCGGTGGTCGAGCCCGAGCCACCGCCGGGTGTCGCGATGTCCGGTGGCCTTTGGACCTACGAGGAGCTCGCGCACGGCGGCGGCGTCGCCTCGCTCGGGCTCGAAGACAAGGTGCCGGTGGCGCCGAGCGCCGAAGAGCGCAACAGCATCCTCGATCTCTTCCGCCGCTGACCGCGGCTCGAGCCGGCCCCGGCCTGCCGCGAAGAGATACGCCTCGTCAGGCGTCCGGGAACGAGAGCGGCCGCCCGGCCTGCGCGCTGGCATGGCGCGACAGCGAGGCCAGGAACTCGCTGCCGTCGCGGGTGTCGGCCCAGCGCCCGGCTTGCCAGCGGAAGTGGAAGCCACCGGCGCGTGTCGCCAGCCATACCTCGTGCAGCGGCGGCTGCGTGTTGACGACGATCTTGCTGCCATCGGGGAAGGTCAGCTCGAGCAGCCCGCCGGTGCGCTGGCTGTCGATGTCGATCACGTCCTGCTGCAGCCAGCGGTCGACCGCGGCTTCGATGCCGGCGAACAGCCCGTCGGTCAGCCGACGGTACTCGACGTCGTCGAGCGTGGAGCGGGTCTCTTCGGGGTTCATCGGGCCGATAGAATCGATCGCATGTCCGCAGCCAGTTTAGCGGTGCCGAATCACCCCTCGCGCCGCATGATCGCCGGCGTGCTGGCGGCGCTGCTGGCTTTCGCCGGCTGCGGGCAGAAGGGCCCTTTGACGTTGCCCCCGGCGGCCACGGCTTCCGCACCGGCCCGATGATGTTGCCCGGCGCGCCGCACCTGGCCCGCGAAGGAGCCATCCTGTGCCTCGACGGCGTGCCGCTGCACGAGCTGGCGAGGCGATTCGGCACGCCGCTGTACGTCTACTCGCAGCGTGCGATGCTCGATGCACTCGCTGCCTACCAGCGTGCACTCGCGGGCCGACGCCACCTGCTGTGCTACGCGATGAAGGCGAACTCCAACCTCGCGGTGCTGCAGACCTTCGCACGCGCCGGTTGCGGCTTCGACATCGTCTCCAGCGGTGAGCTGCAGCGTGTTCTCGCTGCCGGCGGCCACGCCGACCGTGTCGTCTTCTCCGGCGTCGGCAAGACCCCCGCCGAAATGCGCCAGGCGCTTCGTGCGGGTGTGCGCTGCTTCAACGTCGAGAGCGTCGGCGAGCTCGAGTGCCTGTCGGCCGCGGCGGTCGCCGAAGGCCGCACCGCCGCGGTGAGCTTGCGCGTCAACCCCGACGTCGACGCCGGCACCCACCCCTACATCTCGACCGGTCTGAGAGAGAACAAGTTCGGCATCGCGCACGACGAGGCGCGGGCCGCCTACCGCCGCGCCGCTGCGCTGCCCGGCCTCGAGGTCGCGGGCATCGACTGCCACATCGGCTCGCAGATCACGCAGGTCGCGCCCTACCTCGACGCCGTCGACCGCCTGCTCGACCTCGTCGCCGCGGTCGAGGCCGACGGGCTTTGCATCGGCCACATCGACCTCGGCGGCGGGCTCGGCATCACTTACACCGACGAGCAGCCGCCGCGCGCCGACGAGCTGGTGTCGCGCATGCTCGAGCGCATCGATACGCGCGGCTACGGCGACCGCGAGGTGCTGCTCGAGCCCGGCCGCTCGCTGGTCGGCAACGCCGGCGTGCTGTTGACCGAGGTGCTGTACCTGAAGCCCGGCGAGGCGAAGAACTTCTGCATCGTCGACGCCGCAATGAACGACCTCGTGCGCCCGGCGATGTACCAAGCTTGGATGGCGATCGAACCCTGCCTGCGCCGCGACGACACGCCCCTCGAATGGGATGTCGTCGGCCCGGTGTGCGAGTCGGGCGACTGGCTCGGCCGCGGCCGCACGCTGGCGCTGCAGCCGGGAGACTGCCTGGCCGTGCTCTCCGCCGGCGCCTACGGCATGGTGATGGCCAGCAACTACAACACCCGGCCACGCGCCGCCGAGGTGCTGCTCGTCGATGGCGAGCCGCACCTCGTTCGCGAACGTGAGAAGGCCGCCGACCTCTTCGCCGGCGAGAAGCTGCTGCCCTGACCCCTGCTCAAGGAAGGTCCGCGCGCTCCATCCAAGCCGCTGGCCCCGATCCGGCTCCGCAGGTCTGCTGACGAAGCCCCCATGGGGTGAGGCCGGGCGGCGACAGTCCGGGGGGCTGTTGCCGCCTGCCGACCGGCCGGCCGCTTGCGGCCGGTGCGCCCTTCAAGGGCAGCGACCGGGGGGAGCGTGCGGGCTCACGCGACACGGCCTTCCTCGACGGCGTGGCAGGCGACGCGAATGCTGCCAATCGTCTTCAGCGCCGGCCGCTCTCCGGAGCAGCGTGCATCGGCAAGCGGGCAGCGGGGGTGGAAGGCGCAGCCCGACGGCGGGTTCAGCGGGTTCGGAACCTCGCCTTGCACCGGGGTGCGCGAGCGGCCGGACATGCGGATGTCGGGAATCGCGTCGAGCAGCATCCGCGTGTACGGGTGGCGCGGGCGCTCGAAGAGCTCGTGCTTGGGCGACAGCTCGACCAAGCGGCCGAGGTACATCACGCCGACCTCGTCGGCGACATGCCGAACGACAGCCAGGTTGTGCGAGATGAAGAGATAGGTCAGCCGCTGCCCGCGCTGCAGCTCCTTCATGATGTTGAGCACCTGCGCCTGCACCGAGACGTCGAGCGCCGAAGTCGGCTCGTCGCAGACCAGGAACTCGGGCTGCGTCGCGAGCGCCCGTGCGATCGAGATGCGCTGCCGCTGCCCGCCCGAGAACTGGTGAGGGAACTTCTCGGCATCGGCCGCAGCCAGGCCCACCGACTTCAGCAGCTCGCCGACACGCTCGCGGGTGGCCTCGCCATCGGCCAGCAGCCCGTGCTCGCGCAGCGGCTCGGCGACGATGTCGAGCACCTTCCAGCGCGGGTTCAGGCTCGCGTACGGGTCCTGGAAGATCATCTGCATGCGCCGGCGAAGCTCACGCTGGCGGCGCGCGTCGCGCATCGTCGTCGTGTTCTGGCCGTCGAACGACACCGCGCCGCGGGTCGGCGCGTAGAGCCCCACCAGCAGCCGCGCCACCGTGCTCTTGCCGCAGCCCGATTCGCCGACCAGCGCAAGCGTGGTGCCACGCGTGATCGCGAACGAGACGCCGTCGACCGCGTGAACGAACTGCCGTGGCTTGCGTTCGACGACACGGTTGAGCCATGGCGCCGAGACGTCGAAGGTCTTCGCGAGATCGTCGACGACGACCAGGGCGCTCACGTGAGCCCCCTACGGCCCTGCGGGCCGGTCCCCCCAGGGGGGAGCGAGCGCGACCGGGAGACCCGGATCGCGCTCATGTGAGCCCCCTGCGGCCCTGCGGGCCGGTCCCCCCAGGGGGGAGCGAGCGCGACCGGGAGACCCGGATCGCGCTCATGTGAGCCCCCTGCGGCCCTGCGGGCCGGTCCCCCCAGGGGGGAGCGAGCGCGACCGGGAGACCCGGATCGCGCTCATGTGAGCCCCCTGCGGCCCTGCGGGCCGGTCCCCCCAGGGGGGAGCGAGCGCGACCGGGAGAC